>Ga0153946_1001485_pt1 | contig 9981 bp, 9 predicted proteins | sample TSNJ030MetaG_FD_104751 | JGI IMG/M metagenome (GOLD analysis project Ga0153946, IMG submission 104751) | Attine ant fungus gardens microbial communities from New Jersey, USA - TSNJ030 MetaG | ecosystem: Host-associated > Fungi > Mycelium > Unclassified | place: USA: New Jersey, Wharton State... | reverse complement strand
TATTAACGGCTTATAATGACAAGTATGAGGAGGATATCTCTGGATTTAAAATCAAAGAGGTACAGGCAGAGGCCGGAGAAAAGATTATTGAGGGGACATCAAAGAGAGGGTATTACTACATTTCCACCTTACTTGCGGAAAGAGGAAATCAATTGATTTATGTAATCCCCCGAACGGTGCATTTCAGTGACAATTACCGGATATTTTTTCAGATCATTATGATGGGGTTGATCGTGATCGGATTTTCGATTTTTGCGATGAACTATGTTTCGCGCAGGATTTCTGAGCCCTTGATTGATGTTGCGAAGGCATTGAAAGGACAGCAGGGAGAGCTTATAAAACTTGAGCAATCGGAAAGGAATTTTTCAGAACTTGAAAATTTTATTGCCAATTATAATAAAAACACGGATCAGATCACCGTATTGATCGAACAGGTGAAGCAAGAAAGTCGATTGAAGGAGAAGAACCGATATGAAATGCTGATGTCTCAAATCTCGCCTCACTTCATTTTTAATACCGCGAATTCCATCAAAATTATGACTAAGGACGAAAAGACAAAGAGCGCCCTTGAAGATTTGGGGGATATATTACATGCTGTTTATGATAATCGAGATGGAATGACAACGGTCGGGCAGGAGATTTCCATGTTAGAATCCTATTTAAAGATCATGCAGATGCGCTTTGGAAATTCATTTCTATACTATAACGCAGTACCGACTTCGCTTTACCTCTATGAAATACCAGCATTTAGTTTGCAGCCTCTGGTAGAAAATGCCATTTTGCATGGGGTAAAGGATGTAAAGGCAGGGCAGGTTATCGTGTCGGCGGTAGAATATGAATGTGATTATATTATTTCTGTTTTTAATAATGGAAAGTCAGCAGAGAAAGAGCAAATCGAAAGGATCATGCAAGAGCCGTACAATAAGCGGGCACTGACGGGAATCGGGCTGTACAATGTAGACTCGCGGCTGAAGATGCTGTATGGGGAATCCTATGGTTTGATTTTTAATGAACAGGTCAAGTCAGGATTTGAAATCTGGTTACGATTGCCGAAAAGATTATTGCGGGAGGAGCGTGAAAAGCAGGAGAATGATGATGTATAAGTTATTGATCGTGGAAGATGAAATACTGGCGCGGATTGGCTTGCGGCAGCTTCTCGACTGGGAGAAAAGCGGGTTTGTTTTACTGCCGGATGCAACCGGCGGTGAAGAGGCTTTGCGGGTGATCCGAGAGCAGGAACCGGATATTATTCTCCTGGATTTAAATATTCCTGAGATTAATGGATTACAGCTCCTGAGGATTATGAAGGAAGAAAAGATTGCTTCTCAGGTGATTATCGTCAGTTGCCACGAAGAGTTTGAGATGGTGAAAGAGGCGATGAAGCTAGGCGCGTATGACTACATGCGAAAGCTTAATTTGTCTGCAAAAGAGATGGAAAATGTCTTAAGCAGATGCATAAAGGACAGACGAGATGGAAAACGCTTAAGCCCTGTACTGGCAGAATTCCGGTATGATGAGATTATCAACCGGAGAGGCAGGAACATTTTTGGTAATGGACAATGCTATCTTACATTAAGCAGCCTTTTCGCATCAGGAGAGAAGGCGGAAAGACTGTATGAGTTGATCCTGGTGTTGAAAAAGCAGCTGGACCGGATGCAGGAAGCTTATGTTTGCATTCGCAGGGATAAAAATATGTGTTATTTTCTGTTTGAAGAAAAGAAAACGGAAGCATTTCATGACACGCTTTATCGTGGAGTCAAGCAGTATTTTCAAGGAGAGTTATACTTTGGTGTCTGCAACATAAAGATTGAAAAGACTGAAGATTTGACCTGTGGAATCGCTATGGCAGAACAAATAGCACTGGCTGCTTATTATGATGAAGCCGGGCAGGTTGTTTTTTTCGATAAAATGCTAGAGACGAAGGAGCATAGCCCTTCGAGGACCCACAGCAGAGAAGAGGATCTGAAAAGGGCAATTGGTGAGTTTCAAAAAGAAGAGACCGATCTCATTTTGCAGAAGCTCTTTCAAACCATAAGGATAGAAAAGTATATCAGTATTAATGTACTGCGCAGAATTTTTATGGATATTCTGGGCTTCTTTTCGATGACCGCCCAGGAAATTGGTAAGAGCATTGAGGAATTGTATGTACGAGATACAAATTGCCATTATCAGAGATTGATGCAGATGAACAGTTTGACTGAGATTGAGTACTGGTTTTTGGAGCTTAATATGACTTTTTATGAGAGCTTTTATATCGCTTACAAGTCTGCGGGGTCAGAGATACTGCGGGATGTGTTTGCTTACATTGAAGCTCATCTGAACGAGGCGATTCAGCTAAACGAAGCAGCCAAAATGATCGGTGTTTCCAGTACTTATTTAAGCACGATTTTTAAAAAGGAAATCGGGCTTAATTTTATCGAATATGTAAATATGACAAAGGTTGAGGCGGCAAAGGAAAAACTGCGGCAAGGCGAGATGGTGCAAGAGGTATCCGAGGCTTTAGGGTTTGACAGCAGTACTTATTTTTCGAAGGTATTTAAAAAGTATGCAGGTGTTACACCGATAAACTACCGTCAGATTAATCCTTTGGCAAAATAAAGAAAATGGCAGTGTAACAGAACTAAAAAATCCCTTTCTGCATATGCAAGTAGCAAATGGTTGTAGAAAGTGAAGTATTCCTCGGCGATCTGATTCAGGAAGGAAATATCAGTCTGGTGCTGGCGCTGGACAACCTTACTGCAGAGGAACAGGCGGAGAAAGAGATTGCAGCGGAAATCAGACAGGGAATTCAGGCACTTATTGAGGAGCAGATTGATGTGAAGCGCCGGGATAGCCATATGGTTAAGAAAGTCAGTGATCTGAACGAAAAGATTGGGATATCCTGAAATTGATGAACGAAGGAGAAGCGGAGGAATAAATAGGAAATAACAAGAGTGCCCCTCAAGTCATTTCACATGACTTTTGGGACACTCTTATTTTTTCTTGAATTATTCATCGACACCATAATCGAGCAATTCATCAACCTCTGCCTGTTTTACATCCGGCAGATAGACATGCACGATTTCCGCACGATTCTTGTCTACTTTTTCAACCACCAGACGGATACCATCTTCGGTGGTAATCTCATCTGATTCTTCCGGCAGCCGGTCTAAGTGTTCTATGATAAACCCGCCGAGAGAATCGTAATCCTCTGATTCGAGTTCAATGTTCAGAAAGTCATCTAAGTCATCCAGACTCAGCGATCCGTCGACGATATACTCGTACGGGTTGATTTGCTGAATTCGGTCTTCTTCGTGTTCATCGTATTCATCACGGATCTCACCGACGATTTCTTCCAGCAGGTCTTCTAAGGTGATCAGACCGGCAGTTTCGCCGTATTCATCCAGAACGACGGCGATGTTGATAGAAGCTTCCCGCATCTCGACTAACAGCTCGGAGGTGCTTTTGTATTCATAGGTAAAGTAAGCTTCTCTTAATATATCATGGATATGGAACTCTTTGGTGCTGTCAAATAACAGCAGATCCTTCATATTAATAGTACCGATCACATTGTCTGTTGTCTCTTCGTAGACGGGAAGTCTGGTGAACATATCCTCGCGGAAGATATCCAACAATTCTTCATAGGTGTTGTCGACACTGGCAAAGGTCATGTGTACGCGCGGTACCATGACATCTTTGGCTTTAGCATCGCCCAGATCGAACACATTATGAATCATTTTCTTCTCGCCATCCTCAATAACACCGTCTTCATGGCTGACATCTACGATCGTCCGCAATTCATTCTCAGTCATGGCATCATTCTTAGCGTTGGGATCGACCCGCAGGATAAATAAGATACCCAATGAGATATTGTTGATGAGAAATACCACCGGGGTCATCAATTTCATAACAATATTAATAGCTCCGGCCAGAGACAAGGCTAATTTTTCTGAATGAATGGTAGCCAGAGTCTTGGGGGTAATCTCACCGAATACAAGAATCAGCAAAGTGATGACTCCGGTTGCGATTCCGACAGCATAATTACCGCCGAACCCGATTGCGAGACTGGTGGTGATGGAAGAAGCTGTTAGATTCACGACATTATTGCAAATCAGGATCGTGCTGAGCATCTTACCGGAATTCTCAGTTACGTGTAACAAAGTTTTTGCACGTCTGTTTCCGTCCTCCGCCAAAGAACGTATCCGTATTTTATTTACGGTAGTCAGTGCTGTTTCCGCTGAAGAAAACAATGCGGATAACAATAATAGTACAATTAAGATAATAATCTGCCTGGCGTCACTAGGATCCAATGTATAAATTCACTCCTTCTAAAATAATAAATTAATATTAATATATATGGAAATAATATAGCGTATTTTCCGCAGGTTTGCAAGAGTACATTGAATTTAGATTACATTTGGTGTATTATTAATAAATGAAAATTGGATGGAGAAAAAAAGATGAATCAAGAATATTATGAGAATCTGATCAATAATATAGACAAACAGAGGGTGCTGCTTGGGGAACCGATGAGCAGACATACCACGTTCCGCATCGGCGGGCCGGCAGACTATTTTATAATGCCGGCGGATATCGCAGAGGTAAAACGGGCAATTGACCTGTGTATCGAATATGATATTCCATACTATATAATAGGAAATGGAAGCAATCTTCTGGTAGGTGATAAAGGCTATCGGGGAGCAATGATACAGATATATAAGGAATTGAACCAGATTACTGTGAATGGTAATGAGATAACGGCTCAGGCAGGAGCACTGCTGGCAAAGGTAGCGGCTAAGGCATACGAAGAGAACCTGACCGGTTTTGAGTTCGCTTCGGGGATTCCGGGAACCATTGGCGGCGCAGTGGCGATGAATGCCGGTGCATATGGCGGAGAGATGAAAGATGTTATCGTATCCGCGACGGTTCTGACCAGGAATGATGAAATATTGACACTGAATAAAGAAGAATTAAAATTAGGCTACCGTACCAGCATTATCGCGAAAAACGATTATGTCGTGATGGAAACGGTGTTTCAGCTTAAGCCCGGCGACCAGAGTGGAATGAAAGCCTATCTGGATGAACTCCGGGAAAAGCGCACTTCTAAGCAGCCGCTTGATTATCCCAGTGCGGGCAGCACTTTTAAGCGTCCGGAAGGGTATTTTGCCGGGAAGCTGATCCAGGATGCCGGATTGAAAGGCTTTCAGGTCGGCGGGGCGCAGGTATCGGAAAAGCACAGTGGTTTTGTTATCAATAAAGGGCAGGCTACCGCCCGGGACGTCGTGGAATTGATGGAACAGGTGGCAGAAAAGGTATACGAACAGTTTGGTGTAACTTTAGAACCAGAGGTGAAACGATTGGGTGAATTTTAGATGAGACTGGTAATTGTGACGGGAATGTCAGGAGCAGGGAAAAGTACCACACTGAAAATGCTGGAAGATGCAAAATATTTCTGTGTGGATAACCTTCCGATTGCGTTGATGCCCAAATTTATCGAGGTAATCGGCGAGCAGGATGAAGAAGTGGAAAATATCGCCTTGGGGCTGGATGTCCGAAGCGGAGCTAATCTGAGTAAGCTGGAACAGGTTCTGGCGGATATGGAAGAGGATCAGAAAGAATATGAGATATTATTTCTGGATTCCAGCGATGATGTATTGGTAAGGCGATATAAAGAGTCTCGGCGAATTCATCCGCTGTCCGGTGACGGGCGGGTGGATACCGGAATTGCTGAAGAACGCCGCCGGATGGAGTTCCTCAAGAAGCAGGCCAATTACATTATTGATACCAGCAGAATGCTGACCCGTGAACTGCAGGCGGAGATTAAAAACATTTTCGTAAATAACAAGGAATTTTCCAATCTGCATATTACTATTTTATCATTTGGGTTTAAATATGGGATTCCCAATGATGCGGATCTGGTGTTTGATGTACGTTTCCTGCCGAATCCGTATTATATTGAAGAACTGAGACCGTTTAGCGGAAATGATGCCGCGGTCAGGAATTATGTTATGGATAACGAGAAGGCATTTGAATTTCTGTGGAAGCTGGAGGATATGATTAAATTCCTGCTGCCCAATTACATTCACGAGGGTAAGCACCGTCTGGTCATCGCCATTGGTTGTACAGGCGGAAAGCACCGTTCAGTGACGCTTGCGAATGAGCTGTATCATGTTTTAAAGCAGGAAGAAAATTATGGATTGGGAATAGAACACCGGGATATTGACAAAGATACCAGAGTGAAAGGAAAGTAGAGGCGATTATGTCATTCTCAGGGAAAGTAAAAGAGGAACTTTCACAGCAGTGGAATCCTGCCAGGCATTGTCAGATTGCAGAATTGGCAGCAATCCTGTTCATGAACGGGAATATTGGTAAAGATTACCGTAACCACACGGGTTTAAAAATTACAACAGAAAATCTGGCAGTTGCAAGAAAGTGCTTTACATTAATCAAAAAAACCTTTAATATAAAGGCGGATGCAATTGCCCGGCATAATAAAATAAAGAACAATGCGTCATATTCCGTCATCGTCAGCGACAGCAAAGATGCGATGCGGATACTGGAGGCAGTGAAACTGGTTCCGCCAGAGGAAGAAACGGAACATGTGCCGTTGGTGCGTAATGTCGTGATCCAGCGGACCTGCTGCAAGCGGGCGTTTATCCGTGGTGTATTCTTATGTGCCGGATCGATCAGCGATCCGCAGAAGTCGTATCATTTTGAGATTGTCTGTCAGACGGAAGGAATGGCCTTACAGATACAAAATATTATCAATAGTTTTCAAATAGAAGCAAAGATTGTGCCGCGAAAGAAGACATATGTTGTATATTTGAAGGAAGGTGCCCAGATCGTTGATATTTTAAATATCATGGAGGCGCACATTGCTTTAATGGAACTTGAAAATGTACGTATTTTAAAGGAGATGCGCAATCAGGTGAACCGCAAGGTGAACTGTGAGACCGCGAACCTGAATAAGACTGTTTCAGCGGCAGTCAAGCAGAAAGAAGATATACTCTATATCAGGGATCATATAGGATTCAATAAGATAACCGACAGTTTACGGGAGGTGGCAATGGCAAGACTGGAACAACCGGACGCAACGCTGAAGGAATTAGGCAATTCGTTAAGTCCGCCGGTCGGGAAATCGGGTGTTAACCACAGGCTCAGAAAATTGAGTGAGTTAGCAGAGAAGCAAAGAGATGTATAAGGAGGAGAACTATGATTAAGAAACCAGTAACAGTAAAATTGGACGATGGCCTGGATGCAAGACCGATCGCTCTGCTTGTTCAGGAGGCCAGTCAGTACGACAGCCAGATATACATAGAAGTAGAGAACAAGAAGATCAATGCGAAAAGTATAATGGGTATGATGAGCCTGAAGCTTTCTAACGGTGATGATCTGACTGTGGTTGCTGACGGAAGCGATGAAGAGGCAGCTGCTCAGGGAATTGAAGAATTCTTGTCAAATGCAAAATAAAGGACATGCAGATGTCCTTTTTGTGTAAGCGGAGGTCACAATTATGAAGAAAGCATTATTTATTTATAACCCAAATGCGGGAAAGGGGCTGCTTAAGCCCAAATTATCGGAAATAATTGATATAATGGTAAAAGCCGGTTATGAAGTTGTGGCATACCCGACGCAGAGTTATCAGGATGCCTATCGTAAAGTGGTGACGTTTGAAGGAACTTATGATCTTGTTGTGTGCAGCGGCGGAGATGGTACGATTGATGAAGTAGTAACCGGCATGATGCATCGGGATGAGAAGATTCCGGTCGGTTATATACCGACCGGGACTACCAATGATTTCGCAGCCAGTCTGTATATTCCGCGCGATCTGCTCAAGGCTGCCGATACAGCGGTGAACGGCTCACCATTTCCCTGCGATATCGGGGTGTTTAATGACGATGTATTCGTGTATATTGCAGCATTTGGTTTGTTTACCGATGTTTCTTATCAGACCAAGCAGGAGACGAAAAATATTCTGGGGCACCTGGCATATGTACTGGAGGGAACTAAGCGAATCTTCAATATTCCGTCTTATTGCCTGAAGGTGAAGTATGATGACGTTGAGCTTGAAGAGGATTTTATCTTTGGAATGGTTACGAATTCCCGTTCGGTGGGCGGTTACAGAAATATGATCGGCAGTGAGGTAGTGTTTGATGACGGTGAATTCGAAGTTACTTTGATTAAAACGCCGAAGAATGCTATTGAGATACAGGACATTGTCGGTGCTCTGCTGCTGAATAACATGGATTCTGAGCATATGTATTCTTTTAAGACCGGCAGGATTACTTTTGAGTCGAATGAAGAGGTCGCCTGGACGCTGGATGGTGAGTTTGGCGGTGATCATGATTTTGTGCAGATCGAGAACCGGAGACAGGCACTGGATATTATGGTTCCGAATGACCGGATTCATAAATTGGTCTCGGCTCCGAAAGAAAGTGAGTAAAAATCTGAAAGAAAAACACTTGTATATTGTAGGGAAATGCGCTACAATATGCAGGTGGGATGAATGATGTAGTTGTTCAAATGGATTTACACTACAGAAAGCTAAGCTCGAAAAGACCTTGCTAAGCATTCTGCATGTATCGCACGTAAGAGACCAGAATACGGTCTCTAAGTGCTCGTAACAAAGGCCCCTTGGTCAAGCGGTCAAGACGCCACCCTCTCACGGTGGAATCAGGGGTTCGATTCCCCTAGGGGTCATTTATCACATTAATTGTATAAAGAGAAACGGAGGAAATAATATGTTAGTATCAGCAAAAGAAATGCTGCAGAAGGCGAAAGCAGGACACTACGCGGTTGGTCAGTTCAACATCAATAACCTCGAATGGACAAAGTCAGTGTTATTAGCAGCACAGGAGAATAAGTCACCAGTTATTTTAGGGGTGTCTGAAGGTGCCGGAAAATACATGGGCGGATACAAATCGATCATCGGAATGGTAAATGGGATGCTGGAGTATTACAATATTACAGTGCCGGTTGCGATTCATTTAGATCACGGAACCTACGAAGGATGCATGCAGTGCATCGAAGCAGGATTTTCCTCGATTATGTTTGACGGTTCTCATTATCCGATTGAAGAAAATGTAACAAAGACCAAAGAAATAGTTGGCATCTGTGCAGAAAAAGGAATGTCGCTGGAAGCAGAAGTTGGTTCGATCGGCGGTGAAGAAGATGGTGTTGTCGGACAAGGCGAATGTGCTGATCCTCAGGAATGCAAGATGATTGCTGATCTGGGAGTAGATATGCTGGCAGCAGGAATCGGTAATATTCACGGTAAGTATCCTGAGAACTGGGCGGGGCTCAGCTTTGATACTCTGGATGCGGTTCAGCAGTTGACGGGAGATATGCCTTTGGTACTTCACGGCGGAACCGGTATTCCGGAAGATATGATTAAAAAAGCGATTGATTTAGGCGTTGCCAAGATCAATGTAAATACAGAGTGCCAGTTGGCCTTTGCAGCAGCTACACGTAAATACGTAGAAGAAGGCAAAGACTTAGAAGGCAAAGGATTTGATCCGCGTAAACTATTAAAACCAGGCTCAGATGCAGTGATTGCTACTGTAACAGAAAAAATGGAATTATTTGGTTCGGTAGGAAAAGCGTAAGGACTGTAAAAGGCGTTCCAGTTTACTGGAGTGCCTTTTTATATAGTCATAGGAAATTTTATTCCCTATGACTATACAAAACGTTTCGCGGGATGCACACTCGCTTAAGAGGAAGCGCTCGGCGCGGCAATTTTGCAGAGCACAATCTTTATCAGTAGAAAGGATAATGGAAAGCATGGATGAATTTTTTGACGTAGCGAAATCTTTTGGTGAAAATGTATTTAATGATACCGTGATGCAGGAACGGCTGCCGAAGAAGGTATACCGTGATCTGAAACGGGCAATTGAAGACGGTAAAGATCTGGATATTACCACGGCCGATGTCATTGCACATGAGATGAAAGAATGGGCGATTGAGAAAGGCGTTACGCATTATACTCATTGGTTTCAGCCGCTG
>Ga0153946_1001482_pt1 | contig 9992 bp, 13 predicted proteins | sample TSNJ030MetaG_FD_104751 | JGI IMG/M metagenome (GOLD analysis project Ga0153946, IMG submission 104751) | Attine ant fungus gardens microbial communities from New Jersey, USA - TSNJ030 MetaG | ecosystem: Host-associated > Fungi > Mycelium > Unclassified | place: USA: New Jersey, Wharton State... | reverse complement strand
TAGCTGTTAATCTATGGCAAGGCAATACGAATAGTAATTGGGAAAAGAGCTTAATAATACATTATCATAAATTTTTTATCCTTGGAGAGGGATATAAATAACTACTACTATATAATACGAGGGGGAAAACTAAATGAAAACGATACGCAAGAGCATTAACTTAATTGATCAAATCAAGAAATCTGTAGAATGCAGCAACTTTGGCAGCGGCTGGTGTTGTGTTAAGGATCCAACTGGTTATTGTTGCAATAAGCAAAACAAAATGAGGATGTCTTTAATGATTAGGAAATTGCGAAACGATTTTTAAGTAAAATGTGGATAAATTTATTTTTTCACTAAGAAAAATGATAGTGTTTTCTGAAAATCAGGGTAATTATCCGACAAATTGTGGATAAAGGGTATATTTAATAAGCCCACAGTAATTATCTGATAATAATGCAAACAGTTAGGCAATTAGTGGTTTTAAACTTCTGATGTATTGATGCTTATGTATTTTATCCGCAACCATGACGGTGATTAACTGAGTGATACCTGAAAGTAATAAGTCTGCATGAAGAGTTTTTTCATTCTGCGTCTTACGGTTGGCAATACAGAAACTATCCTTTAATTGATTTATTGCTTTTTCAACCGTTACACGTATTTTATAAGTAGAATCCCATTCCTCTGTACCTCGCGGGGTTCCGGGATATGCACGCAGATTTTTTTCGGGATAGATATAAAACATCCGTCCGCTGGGGGAATCTGTACACGGATTATCACAGAAACAGGTTCGCTTACTTTTTTGGTTTCCTTATTCCAGACCCATTTCATTTTGGGGCAGACAAATTTCATGGTTTCAAGGCCACACCGCAGATGCGTCTTACTGCCCTCCCTTTTCATTGGAAGCGTTGGATCATGAGGGCAACATGGTACGCCTTCTTCATTCAGAGGGCAGTCGGAATCTTCCTAAAGAAAGCCTGTTATTAAGGGGAATATAGGCTTTTTGGAAGTTGAATTCATGGAATAAGTCATGATAAATCTGAATGGCATCAAAAGCAGCATCTCCTAAAAAGGTCTTGGGATTAATGAGCGGATGCTTTTCAAAAAAATCCTTAAGTACAGGAATTAATGCTTTAGAGTCTGCAAGTGATTTATCTTCATCAGGTGAATCGGATTTTTTTTCTACGACGATATCTGGGTGCGCTTTCAGAAAGTCCTTATTGTAAAAAGTAATGTCACGGATGATGCCCAGACCATTTGTGACCACGCCAAATTTGTAAGCATAGCAGAAATGGCCGTTGATGTACATTTGTTGAATCGCCGGATTGGTCGCGGCATGGGAAGGCATGGAGCTGTAAGCAGCTTTGTAAGGGTCGAAAGAATCATCTAACCCTTTAAATTTCTTAAAAGATTTTAATTTTTTAATGATTCCATTCGTATATTTAGGATTATTTTCGGTCACAAAGGCTTCAATGCCTGAAGTATCAAAGATCGTCATGGAAGCAAGAGAAGGGTCAATCTGCTGGCATATCGGTTCGGTTAAATCGACAAGGTTATCGAACATCGATTGTAAGTCCGGAAGGAAATCCTGCTTGAACCGAGTGAATTTGGAAGCATCAGGAACTTTATTAAAGCCGCAGAAATCCCTTAATTCCTGGGAGTATTTAAGAAAAATAATAAGTAGGGCATCCCTAGGAATGGAAAAGATCCGTTGCAAAAGCAAAGCTTTAATCATAGGAAAGAGATGATAAACGCGAGGTCTTCCGGTTAAAGCATAAAAATGGGAGATGAAAGAAGGCGGAATAATCTCATCAAAATCTAAAGTCTCATCTAATAAAGTAAGAAACTGATATTTATCATTTTCAAATTTATTTTGGCAATCAGTAAAAATATCTGCCAAAGAAAGCTGTTTATATGGTATCATGTAAGTATAACTCCTTTCTGAGGTATATGGTTGATTGTTTACGACAATTCAATTCTACCATAAATCAGTGAGGAGTTGTTTTATTTTTATAAAAAAAATCCCGCATTTATGCGGGGTGTAGAGTTTCGCAAATACCTATTTAATGATAAATGAAAGGAGGGAAATTGGATGAATACCGTTTGCAAAAGCGTTCAGATGAAAAAAATTCGCAAAGCCATTGATCAGAGAAATAAGATGAAGGATTCTATGGAATGCGGAAACTTTGGTGCTGGTTGGTGCTGCAATAAAGGAACTACTGGTCATTGCTGTAATAAGTAAACAATAGATCAGAGAATCCGATTGTATCTGTATTACTTAAAGATAGGCAATTCAAATATTATTATAAGAACATAGCTATGTAATCTTCAATTGAAGAGCTTACATAAAATTTTTAAGGAAGGAGGTCAATGATATGAAGACTATTCGTAAGGGTTCTGATCTCAAAAATGAGATAAGAAAGGCTGTTGAATGTGGTAACTTTGTTCCCACTCCACGTGGCCCTGGCAACTGCTGCAATAATAAAGTTGGTTATTGCTGCAACGCTTAATCAGTAAGTGAGACAATCACTGAAGAGTCATTCGCAAACATTTGATCCTAATAAGGAGATCAAAACGGAGGCTTAAGTGCGGTAACCTTGTTCCCACTTTACATGACTCTGGTCACTGCCGCAACAACATATTGATGGCAGTATCTTTAATGCAACGGATGATAGGATTGAAAGCCAAACTATTTGATTCTTCTGTAGTTTAATTCTATAGTTTGGCTTTCGATTTTTTAAAAACATGAAAGGCTGGTTAATATAATGTACAAATCCAGTTATTATAATTTCGTAAAAGATCAAAATGATAGTAAGGTTATATATAATACAAAAACTGGCTCCGTGAGCATGATTGATGAACAATCATCTGATAGATTCATGGATATGCTCACTAATCCCAGATCAGATTATGAAGCTGATGACCTGTTTCAAAGCATGATTGAAGAGGGTTATATTATAAAAGAAGAATTCGACGAATTAGACGACTTGAGAGAATTGAATCAACTGGCGAGTACGGCATCACATGTGCTCAGACTTACCATATTGCCTACGGAGACATGCAATTTTACATGTCCATACTGCTTCATATATACGCTTCGAAATAAACATATGGTTGCTGAGACCTGGGATGCTCTTTATAAGTTGTGTCAAAATTTTTGTGAAAAGAATAAGGATAAAAGCGGCTTCCTTCTAAACTTAATATGGTATGGTGGTGAACCATTGATTGTCAGCGATAAAATAATATCGTTTATGGCAAAAATCAAAGAGTTGCTACGGGATTATCCAAATGGAAATTTAAGGAGTAATATTGTCACAAATGGATATTTGCTTGATTACGCAACGTTTCAAAAGCTGTGTGATGTAAATGTCCGTCAATTTCAGGTAACTCTTGATGGAGATGCAGAAAATCATGATAAATTGCGGACTTTGGCAAACAAAAAACCAACTTTTGATAAGATCTATTCAAACCTCCTTGAGATTGTCCAGAAGGTTTCAAAAAATGAGGATTTTGGTTTTGCTATTAGATGTAATTTCTTGAAGTCAAGTGTGCCTAGTAGTAGGCGTCTACTGGATGAATTTCAAAAAGACTTTGCACACGATAACAGGTTCCATATTTATTTTAGACCAGTATATGACTTTGAGACAGATCGAAATTCTGATGATATCGAAGAGTCTGATTTTTTTAATATGACTGAAGGAGTTGAAATGCAAAATGAGCTGCTTATAGCTTCCGGTCAGGATATTAAGCATGCACAAAGCGTATCCAATCCCTTACCAGAGCCAATGTCCTCGTGGTGTGATTCCGTTAATCAATATGCATATATTATCGGTTATGATGGTGCCATATATATTTGTGATACGATGATTACAGATCGTAAAGATGCTGTCGGTATTTTAAAAGAAGATGGCAGCATTGAATTAAATGAAAAAGCTGAACGATGGAGAAGAGGTATTTTTGACAGAAATAGTGAGGCTGACGCCAAAGGCGCTGAAGAATGCATAAAATGTAAATTGTTACCTGTTTGCATGGGTGGGTGTGTTCGTGCTAGGATGAAGAATAAAGGGAATGCATGTTTCTGGAATGAAGAACTTATATATAAAGCCATGGACGAGTATGTCAAGATGTATAAATAAATGGTTCTTCCCTGAAGCAAGCTATAAAATCAGTTCTACCATGTCACTAACAGAGAAGAATGGGCAGGTGAAACATGAACAAGCGAAATATTAAATTTGTTTATTCATATACGAAACCGTATATTGGAATTTGGGTTTTAGGGTTTACTTTAACTATTGTAGCAATCTTTTTTCAAATTAAATATTCTTGGTTGATTCAAGCTCTGATTGATAATGCTTTGCTTCCAAAAGATTTCGATCTGCTTCTCAGGTTGTGCGTTGAGTTTTTCTTGCTTGTTATCACCTGCTCTATTCTTTCTTTTATTAAAGAACTATGCTTTAATTATGTGTCACAAAAGTCTATTATTAATATAAGAACAGATTTATTTCAGCATGTACTTAGATTACCGTATAGCTTTTTTATAAAGACAGATGATGGAGAAATTGTCAACAGACTAGTTAATGATGTAAAAAACACACAGGATGCTTTCTCGGACCACATAGTTTCACTGGTGACTTCTTTTGTTACAACGATCTTCATTACAACGTGGCTATTTATTGTTAACTGGAAACTAGCGATTCTTTTCTTAATAATCGTCCCTATCTTTTGCATTGTCACAAAAAGATTATGGAAAAAAATTAACGAATTAAGCCATAAGGCATCAGAGGATACTGGCGAATTAACAGGTTTTTTTCAAGAAGCAATATTCTCGATAGAAATTATCAAAATATTAGGTGGTTCATATTTTACAAAAAAACTCTCTAAGCTTTGCAAAAGCTTGGCTGACAGCATTATTAAGCTTCGGATGAGTAATGTTTTTAACAATTCACTGTGGGAGAGTATATTAACTCCGTATCAGGCAGTATTTTATCTCATAGGTGGTTATTGGTATATAAAATATGATGAACCCAGCATTGGGACTATGTTAGTCTTTGTCAATTTAGTTGGTGTATTAATACCAAATGTATTAACCTTCATGAGCTCAATTTTATATATGGCAAATGGAGTTGCCAGCTTGGACAGAATTCAAAAGTTATTTGATCATCCTATAGAACAAAGTGGTCAGAAATTACTTAGCTCAGAAAAAGAAATATTTATTGAATTCAAAGATGTCAGTTTCAAATATGAGGATACAGATTTTTCTATTAAAGGAATTAATATGTCTATCAGCAACAAAGACTTTGTTACTATAGTAGGGCATACAGGTTCAGGAAAATCTACGCTACTAAAACTGCTGGTTCGATTATATGATGTTGACAGTGGTGAAATCACCATAAATGGTGTTAACATCAAAGAATATGACATATCTGATCTGAGAAGTTGTTTCGGCTTTCTTCAACAAGATATGTATTTAGTCAAAGGTTCTTTGAAAGATAACTTACTTCTAGCTAATGAAGTAGCGACAGATGAACAAATTGACAAGGCAATACACATGGCTCAATTAGACAGGTATGTAGATAGCCTTCCTAAAAAAATTAATACAGTTATAGGTGAGCGAGGAACTACCTTGTCAGGGGGCGAAAAGCAAAGACTATCGCTAACGCGGATGTTGATCAGCGGTCTCAATAAAATTGTAATTATGGATGAACCTACTTCGGCCTTGGATCTAAGAACTGAAAAGCGGATACTTAACGATATGAGAGCGATATTAGAAAAGAGGACGACAATCGTAATTGATCATCGCTTAGCCACTCTTGATTTCGCATCTAAAATAGTGGTCATGAAAAACGGTACGATTGTAGAAATGGGGACATATGGTGAATTGGTAGATCAAGGAGGGGAATTATGCAGTTTGGTTAATACTCGCATCATATCGTGATTTAAACGTATGAAAACGCTCTATCAATACAGATATTATACAGCTAATAAAGGGTTATGGGTTACCTTTATCAACCTAAATATATTAATAAGGAGCAATTTATAATGAAACGAACATTTATGAAATTTTTTGCAATCATTGGAGGAATTGTCTTGTTATCAGCAAATAGTTTTACGGCCTCAGCATCTGAACTTGAAACATATGCTGCTTCTCCTACGGTGGCACAGAGCAATTTGGATTCGATACTCAGCTCATATTACTCCGGCCAAAGTTCACGTGCCTATACCATGATACAAAAATCAATCTTTAAACGCATGGTTGATAATTGGACCCCCGCGAATATTGTAAATCCAACATGGAATTACGAAACTTTCACGCAATATCAAATTTCAGGATCTACTCGTCAAGACTTATATGTTTGTACTTTCTCTGCCAATAATAATAAACATGGCTATATTGTAGTAGCATACGATGGCAGTAGCTTGGAAAAATTCGCCGTTGTTGAAACTCCATATTTATATGACCTAAAAGCAAATATGAATGAAATCACGACCAAGCTAAGTAAAACAGATATTAATTTATCATCAACCGTGGCTTCGCGAGTTCGGTTGAATGGTTCTGAGGTAATCCTTTTTACAGATAATACTGGTAAAAAATATGCATGTTATTTGGACTCTTTTAAAATTGTGAAAATCTAGGACTGGCGCAATGGGCGCAGATAATGCAAGCAAAGGCGCAAAGCGGCAAAGCATCAAAGATTTCTGCTCATCGGAGGGAATTAGCAGAAATACATACTTCAATTGGCAGTGGAAACAGCGCCAGGCCGCTTGTGCGTAACTCTCCAGAATAGGCTCCGATTCAGAGAAGGGTCTCGCACCGAACGGCTGGGTGCGACTCGAAGCAGCGGAGCCTGTCCCGACGGAAGCTGGGGTGGCAATAGAGGTCGGCGGGTACCGGGTGAGCGCAACCGCCGGGACAGACTGAAAATCCTTTAATGGGATGGGGACGGGTTCTGGCTGTATTTCAAACGCCTTGAAAAAGGACATTTCAAGTGGCCTGGCGTGGGCGACGGCGTAACGATAACACTGACGTTGGACGAACTTGACATCCTCCCAGGCAGAGCGTAAACAAAAAGGCCAAAAAGTGTTGAAACTTGTTTCTTGGCAGTTTTCATGGTATAATTATCTCATGAAAAATGTAATTTTGTGAGATATCTCGCAATACATTCTATTAGTTTGGAGTTGTTATTATGAAAAAAATGATTTCAGTTTTTTGTTTAATGGTTTTATTATGTACTGCTTGTACTTCTCCAGGGAAGCAATCTTCACCGATTGATAATACCGATGAGTCATCGAAAACAGATATGGCGGATAGCACCTCGGAACCGATACAGAACGGTTCTGAATCTATCCTCAGTTCCTATTACCTTTCCAAAAGCTCACCTGCTTTTGAAATGCTTAACAAATCTATATTTAAAAATCTGCTTGATGATTGGATAGGCAATGATATTGAAAACCCAATATGGAATTATGATAGTTTCACACGGTATCACATTTTAAACCATGAGCTGGAGCCCGTTAATAGCGACAGCGAATTATATTATTGTACTTACTCTGCTGATAATAGTAAGTATGGCTATATCGTGATGTCATATGATGGATCAAGCTTAGAGAGAATAAATGCGATTGAAACTCTGTATTCATATGATCTACAGGCAAGCATTGATGAAATAATGGCTAAATTAGGCGAAACAGATATCGATTTAACATCAGCTGCGGCTTCACGTGTGCAAATAATTGATACAGATGAAACTCGTACTGACGAAGTTATTCTTTTCACAGACGATAATGGTAACAATTATGCTTGCTATTTAGACTCTTTAAATATTGTGAAAATCCAGCCCTGAAATATATCAGCCTTCAAACCAGTAGGGAATAACCAAGTTCTATGCCGAGCATTCAAAAAAATGCTCGGCATTCTTGACGGGCAGACGTGTCAAGGGCGGTCACTTTTATGGCCGTTTATCTAGATCCTTGACTCGTCTGGCCGGTTCTGCTATAGAGCAGTCCAGTTGCCGAAATAGACTTCAAACTGAGAGTGGATAATCCCTCAGTCCTTCCGGCGACTGGCCCACTTTTTTGTGATGCCCATCATGGCCAGATACAGCAACTCCATGAGGGCTTCGGCCGTCGGGAAGACCGACTTGAATTTGGTCACCTCACGATATCTTTTGTTCGCCCCATCGGATTTGCATACGACCATCCTCGTCAAGGCCTTTGGTCATAAGCATATCAATAATGCCCCGGTCCACACCAAAGCGGTCAAACAGCTCGTCATCGTCAACTTCCTGATTCTTCATAAACAGGTTCAGCTTCTCCTTAGCCATAATCATCCGAATGAGATTGCTCTCAATGGAGTTTTTCATAGGTGAGGAAGTAAACCTCCTTGAAATTGACACTCGTATAACGGATAAAACGGAAGTAATACTGGCTCATGGACGCATTGTTATAATGGAGCTCGTATGGAAAGGCGGATTTCCGATCACGTGGTCGGCCAGAACCGGTGCCTGGTAACTGCGGATATCCTCATGGGCTAAATGCGTTTGTGGAAACAAAAACTTGGCTACCTTCAGCACCCTGATATCGGTGTCAGTACCATATATATTCTGTTCCACAGGCAGAAAATTGAAGAAACTGCCCATGCCGCAGGTCAGGTCATAAATGATGTCCTTTTCCCCTGGCCGGATGCAGTCAATGATGTATTGGCAGGTTTCTGGTGAAGTGAAAAATTGCCCCTGCTCAATATCCTTTTTTGCTTTGGCATAGTCATGATTGTCATCAAAATCAGACCGCTTTAATCCGTGAAGGCCTCCATCACCCGTATACGAATTATAAATATCATCTGGCGTGATAGCGGTTTTACTAACAAGACCGTTTGTAATCAAATGAAGAATTTTATTATTGATGTTAGCCCGGTGTTCCTGTGGGATTACCGTCTGCTGAACTTGATATTTGGCAGTTTTAGTCATCGGCTTCCACCTCAATGCTATAAAGATACTCTTCTGCAAACTCCTTGGCAGTGGTGTGGGCGTCGAAAGTGACCTCGAACTTGCCGTTTTTGTAGTATTTGAAGGAGAGAACCTTGGTACTGCCTACTTGGTGTAAATCGAAAACCCCTTCAGACTCGCGCTTGCAGTAACCTATATAATGATACCATCCCGAATAAATCTTACTTTTGCTTTTTTCGCTATTAAAATAGGTAAGCGCACGGAGAACCGCTTGGTAATATTCGCCGTCAAGTGATACCTCGTATTCATCACGCCAATTTTTTCTCGGACAAAGGATGTCCATTACAATTCGCTTATTTTTAATCTCATACGACGGCCTGTTCCCGCGATTGCGAATTGATTTACGGCTGGCTTCCCTGATTTACTGATCAGCACGCTCGGCAAAGGTGCTGCCATTGAGTTCTACGAAGATATGATCGAGTATGGCGTTATAATTAAGCTCTGCATTGATGATCGAGTCCTGATATGCGTCCAACGCTATCTCAAAGGCACGCTTTTGAGCGGTATATTTTTTTCGCTTCTCCGCTTCTGTCGCGAAATCCATAAAAAGGGAATTCAGGATCTTCTGGTTTGTTCAGACCCAGAAGAATTTCATAATCAGGCTTTTCAATAGAGACGTTATACTTCTTTGTAAAGTAGTCAATGATGATGGAGATAAACCTTTTATGAATGCTGCCGACATGTTCCAATGCAAAATCCTCTTTATTAATTTCCACATAATTGCAGCCATAGTGATGATAGGTTTGACCGTGGCTATGATAATCATTGTCATCGGCTACAGACTGCATAAAGTTCTCGCATTCATCTATAAGCTGCTGCAACGCGTCAAATGCGTAACAGTACTGGGCCAGAACTTTTACATATAACTCCTGTTGAGTTGTACAAAATTTTTTTGTTTCTATCCCATTGGCTTCACATACAGCAACACCTTCTCGAAATGCATATACCATTTCCTTTATCGCACTAAAATCCGAGGCAAAGTCATCATAGCCTCCAGCCTTTGCAATTGCG
>Ga0153946_1001480_pt1 | contig 10003 bp, 10 predicted proteins | sample TSNJ030MetaG_FD_104751 | JGI IMG/M metagenome (GOLD analysis project Ga0153946, IMG submission 104751) | Attine ant fungus gardens microbial communities from New Jersey, USA - TSNJ030 MetaG | ecosystem: Host-associated > Fungi > Mycelium > Unclassified | place: USA: New Jersey, Wharton State... | reverse complement strand
GTCTATGTCATCAACTAATAGGCCCGTACCTGTCCTTACATCTTTTCCGTTCAAAATCATCATCTCCTTTACATTAGAAAGTTAATTTGCAAACTCCGATTTGTCACTGGCAACCATAAAGTTAAAAATCAACACTTGTCCCCACTGCTTTCAGCAAATTACACAAATCAGACAATTTATTGTACCGTACTTCCATGACTTTTTCAATGAATTTCAGAAAATTAAGCACCCCGCTTTCCTGCAGAGTGCTTACCATCGCAATTCTAATTGATTATCTTGTTCATCATAGGCCGTGACCCGCTTCGGCTGTGATTTCAAATATTCAATCATTTCCTGAATGCGTTCCTTTCCCGCCTTATAAGTAAATAGACGGTTACTTAAGTAATTCCGTTCTTTCTATTGTTGTAAATGTTAAGTCCTTATAATCACTGATTGTATTTCCTTCGGAAATATCTAAACCATTTCTTTCCTTATCGCCTTCAAATGTATCTGAATAGAATCTTCCATAAGTCACGTCAGCTCCATTAGCTGCTATGTTGTCTGTTATTGTTGAATTCTTTATTATTGCATTATTAACAGAAGTGATTAGCCCATCATTTTTAAATAAGGATTCACCATCAAATATATATACTCCACCACCAGCTATAGTAGCTTCATTTCCTGTAATCTCGGAATCTTCAATAAGTAGGTTGCTTGCGCCTCTCATGGCAAGCGCCCCGCCTACGCCCATTTCGCTAAGTGATTTATTACCATTTAATTTACAATTATAAACATTAATATCACTATTAAGTGCCATTAAAGCAGCTCCGCCACCATTGGCGGTAGTATTGCCAGTAAATGTTGAATTAGTAGCATTTAACACAGCCCTGCCTTCTTCCGGGCTAAGTCCATGTGAATTTAGGAATACGGCTGCACCACCATTAAATAAAAGTTCTTTAGAACCAGCCATACTATTTGAAATAGTACTGTTTTCCAGGTTCAATGTAGCATCACCAACTACAAATACTGCACCGCCAATTTTTGCATGATATGCTGCATCATCAATTGTTATATTTTTAAGAGTTGCTTCGATGCCGTCATTACCAAAATCCTCTAATTTTCCAGCGAACATAAATGTAGGATACCCATCGCCTATTATAGTTTTGCCATTTCCATCAATAGTCACATCATCAGTTACAACTATAGTTGCACCGGTTATAGCATCCAATTTGTCAGCTTCATCAGCTGCATTGGGATTATCTTTATCTCCTTCAGCTATTAAGTCATTCATTATCTTTATACTGTTTCCGTTTATTGCAGATCCATCAACATAAATATACTTTCCCTCTTCAGTATCAGGATTTATTATGTAATCATAATAACCAAGAGCTTTTTTAAGTTCATCATATGTCCCAACTTCTATTACACCATTTACTGCTTCTGGTTTTTCAATAGCTGCTACAGCTTCATCAAAATATGCTTCTGCATTACTAACTCTGTCTAAATCAATATTAAGTAAAGCATGCTCTTCTCCACCTGCTTGTTTTACACAATCTGCTACTGCATATTTTATAGCTTTACCAGAGAAAGTTGCACCTGCTGTGGCATCAACATCTAATGACTGTGCTGCTACAATTTCTGCAGGAATATTCTTAATAGCCCCATCACTTACACCCGCTGTTTCACTGTGTTCCTTTACTGTTATGGATTCGATTTTCGAATCACTAAATACAACTTCTACCTTAACTGGTCCACCAAATCCTTCTGCTTCGGCAGTATATGTGCCGGCTTTAAATATTGCTTCAGCTTCGACGTTATTATCCACTTTGTCTGTGGTGTTAGTACATGCTGTCAAGAAAACTGCAGCAATCAAAGTTAATCCTAAAACCTTCTTTAAATTTTTCACTTTATATCCCCCTGCTGTTCAAAATTTTGTTTATCATCTTGATATTAGAATGACAAACACCTTATGTTATTAACATAACATAAATTTCCGGGGATTGATACTCTTACAAATGTCCCACGAGTAGGGACATTTGTACTTTTGAAGCTATTTATTGTAAGGCTTTCTTAACCAATAACTGGCAGCTTCTGTTCTATTTGTTACATTTATTTTTTTAAATATATAACTAATATAATTTCTTACGGTCTTGTCAGAAATACATAGAATTTCAGCAATTTCTTTATTAGATTTTCCTGTGCTTATTAGTTGTAATATATTTGATTCTCTGGGACTCAAATCATTGTCTTCAACTTTTTCGTCACCATTATTCATACTAATAATGACGCCCTTTGATATGGATGGATCTAATATATGTGCCCCCATATAAACTATTTTTATGGTATTTACTAATACTTCATGTTGGATATTTTTTAATAAGTATCCATCTGCTCCTGCCTTTATTGTCTCCATTACCAGATGATTTTGTGAGTATGCTGTCAAAATTATAACTTTAATATCAGGATAACTTCTCTTAATTAGATTCAAACCATTTACTCCATCACCATCAGGAAGTTTAAAATCTAATAAAATCACATCAGGAGCAGCTATTGGTATAACTTTCATAGCTTCGTCTAAACTTCCTGCTTCACCACATACTAATATATCTTTATTAAGCTGAAGCAACATCTTTAATCCATCTCTTACAATATTGTGGTCATCTATTAACATTACTCTGATTTTCTCATTCATCTTTAACCTCCCAAGGCACTTCAATGTTTATTTCTAAACCTTTTTTAAGATTTGTAATCTTAACTTTTCCACCTATACCCTCAGCCCTATCCTTCATTGATTCAATGCCAAAATGCTTATCCTTACATAAATCAATATTTTTCATACCAATACCATTGTCAATGATAGAGATCTTTATCAAATCATATTTAGCTTCTAATATTATGTCTGCTCTCGTTGCCTTTGAATGTTTTACTACATTAGTGATTGCTTCTTGAACTATGTAGTAAATTTGAGTTGATTGTTCAGGTGATAAAACTCCTTTCATTACAGGTGAAATTTCAGGTTTGAAATTTATTTTTATGTTTTGATAGTTATTATATCTTTTGATAACTTGTTCAATCTTATTATTCAGGTCCTCCATTTCTATTACATCTAACGCTGCTGAAGTCATTAATTCTCGTGTTCTATCTATTGTATTATTTAAATCGTCCCTCATATCCGTAAGCAACCCTTCTGATATTGGATTTTTATCTTTGCCTATAATTAAGAATTCCAACTTTAGACCTACTGCATATAATGATTGAAGAATGCTATCATGGATTTCCAGACTAAGTGTTCTTCTTTCCGCTGAAGCAATTTTATGTGCTTCCAATTTTTTCAATTGTTCTTCTTGTTCCCAACTAAAAGTATCGATTATTTTCACAAGCAGATAATTAATAAGCAGGCCTGTTAAAGCTTTTATGAATAATGTTTCAATTTTAAATATATCATAGAATAATTCTCTATTAATTATATTTGAAGGGAAAAAATCATACTTTTTTACTAACAATCCTTCGAGCAAACTATTAATCAATATTACCCACGCTAATTGTTTGTATCTTTTAGAGATTTTTACAGTTTGCTGGTTTTTTATTAATCTTGAATTTAAAAATAAGGCTATCGATGAGGCAATGCCACTTATTAATGCCAATGTATAACGCATTGTAATAACACTAAATTCAGGATTTAGATTATGATAATTTATTCCATTATTGTTTATAAGGATTATATACCCTGTAAAATAAAAGATAAATAAGATTATGGGTATGATTTTCATTATTCTTTTAGACATATGTTCCGTGTGAAGTAAGTCAAATCCAAAATACATTAAAAAAGCAAAGGATAGTCCCTTTAATATTTGAGCCATATTGAATAAGTGTTGGTTATATTCAGGATAAATGTTTGCAATTATCAATACTGTAATCCATTCAGATATTCCATGTATAATTCCAAACCAGCCTAAATATTTTATAGACATAAGTAATGAAAGACTACTTAAATCATTAACCTTTTCTTTTAAGCAAAAAATCCCCATATTGATCATTGCAAATCCATATAATAAATAAACTACGAAATATCCTCTTACCATTTTATCCTCCCTCTCACAAACATAATCAGCCATTTCAATATTATTACTTCTTTCCAATGCATCTTCAACAAAGCCTAAGCAATGGAAACAATATTTCGTAGACTCTAAATGAGCTGCCGATATTGTACCACTTATCTGACACAATTACAATTCCATAGAAATTGACTGGCTTTGTTCTGTGGATATATAGGTGCCCTGACGGTCCTCTTCCTCGGTGGCTTTTATCAGCTTGCCATCGTCATCATATTCAAAGATCCGTTTGGTCCCAAAGGGCTGTGCGCTAAATAATTAGTGCACAGCCCCTACCGAAATCTATTTATACCGCTCTATTTATTCTGAACATTTTCTAAAACTTGAACAGCCTGTTTTACTTTTTCCTCTGATGTCTGCCAAAGAGCATATTCATCTCTCTCAGGAAGCCCCATGCTATTTCCTGTTTTTCGATATGTCATCATGCTGTCCACCTCAATTTTTCCGGACATATGATAAGAGGTAATTCCGGTAAGCGGAATTAATTTATCCATTACTTCAGCATTAATTCCTCCTGCTGCCAGGATTTCGATTCTTCCAGCACTTTTCTCATAAAGCTCTTTTAACAGCTCTCTGCCGTCCCATGCATTACCACATTGTCCGCCAGTCAAAATGGTTTTCATTCCTAAAGAAACTGCCTGTTCCATCATTTCCATTGGGTTTATGCAGGCATCAAATGCTCTGTGCAGTGCAGTGTCCATGTTTCCGGCTAAACTAATCAGTTCGAACATTCTTTCCTCGTCCAGTCTGCCATCCGGCCTTAAAATTCCCATTACCACACCGTCAGCTCCCAACTCATGATATATCTGTACTTCTTCTTTTAATTGTTCAAATTCATAAGCACTATAACAATAATCACCGTATCTGGGACGCAGAAGGACACGGACTTTTACATCCGAATATTTTTTTACCAGCTTAAACAGTGCCATTCCAGGAGTCACACCACCGATTACCAGATTGCTGCAAAGCTCAATCCTGTCTGCTCCTGCGTTATCCGCATTTACCGCAGACTGCACACAATCTGCACATACTTCTAATACCGAATGTTTCATCATCACCTCATACTCTCAGATTCATCATTTTACCAGAAATTCGCCTGCCTCTTCTATCGCTAATATCGTTTGATCGACCGTAATGGTTAATCACAGGCATCTTTGTTTTTAAATATGCCAGATCCTATCCGCATATTTCTGTTCAAGAGTATTATTAAATTCTCTTCCTCCGTCAATATTAGCGCTCTTGTAAACCGGAGGCTCATATCCTTTTGCCATCATATCTTGTATCGCTTCATAAATCATTTGTTGCAAAAGAAGGCATGTGCCGAGTGAAGAAGTTCCGCAAACTTTGTAGTCCAACCCTTCAACTTCCAGGGCAGCATCCCCAAATGTGGAATGGTTATCCAAAACCACATCCGCGAACTCATATAAAAGTTTACCGGAAGAATGTCTGGAAGTTGAACTTTTTGACACTTCCAGCGCAGTTACTACTATTAGCTTGTTGCCCTTTTTCTTTATGTAATCAGCCATTTCTATTCCAAACGGGTTTCTGCCGGAGTTAGAGATCAGAATGAAAATATCATTCTCTCCTATGTTCACCTGGCGCATTAAAAACGGAGCATTTCCTTCCACGCTCTCATACATTCCCTCCGCCTTGTCACGGATAAGCTTGCTGGGAATCAGGCCTCCGGCTCTTCCGCATACTTCAATAGCACCTGCATAGGAATGCCCGCTTCCAAATGCCTGCAGGATTCCTCCGTTTCTGATAGACTCAGAAACTAATATGGCCGCCTCATGAATGTGCTCCTTTTCAACTGCCTCCAGTTGTTCCATAATCTTTTTTGATTTCTTAAAAAACTCTAATTCCATAATATCTCTCCTAACTGTATCATTTAATATTTCTGTCCTCTGCCGGAAACAGTATGTTGTCTGTTTATCCTAAAAATCCAATTGCCGCAAAAATGATGGATGCGGCCATAACCATCAAGATTGCCTTCGTAGAGGTCATCTTTTTCTTTCCAAGTAAAACATAAATCGCGGCTACAACCAGAACCGGAACAAGGCTTGGCATGATCTGATCTAAAATGTCCTGTCCTGCCAAAGTGACATCTCCAGATATAAACATTGCTGTAACATTCGCGTTTACGACAGTTGGAATCAAAGCACCTACCACGGTAATACCAAGCAGTGTTGCCGCACTTGTCAATGCATCCAATTTATCTTTTGCCGAAACAATTAATTTTGTTCCCTCTCTGTATCCAATTCCAACTGTGATATAACGGAATGCCATGATTGCAATGTTAACCAATATCCAGATAACGACACCTGTCACGTTGCCCTGCTGTCCCATATATGCGGCTATGGAACCACAAATCGTTGGTATCAGAACTCCAAATATGGTATCACCAATGCCTGCAAAAGGCCCCATCAGACCTGTTTTAATGCCATTTGCCGTTTCAACTCCATCTGTTCTGCTGTTTTTTCCTTCTGCCTCTGTTGCAACATCAATGCCCAATATAAATCCGCCCATATGGGGAGTCGTGTTAAAAAACTGCACATGATTTCTCATTGCTGCTTTTAAGTCATCATCTTTTTTATATAATTTACGCAGAACCGGGAGTATGGAATATAGATAACCTATTGCCATCATTTTTTCATAGTTCCATGTAATCTGTGATGCCAGAATCCATCGTTTGCTTACACTATTTATATCCTGGCTTGTAATCTTTTCCTGATTAGTCTTCATATTCTCCATCTAACAATCCCTCCTGAACTGAACCCTGATTTATTACAACAACGTTCTGGTTTTTCGCCGCCTCCTGCTTAAATGCAATGATTGCTAACGCAACTCCCATGATTGCCACTCCAACCATAGGTATTTTCAAGTATGCTGCTGCAATGAATCCAATGAGCAGATAAGCAATGTAATTTTTAACGGGAAGATATCTAAGCAGGATTGCAATGCCCACTGCCGGAAGCAGTCCTCCAGCAACTGACAAACCGCTCATTAACCATTCCGGCATATGCTCTGTAATGGTATTGACAAGATTCTGCCCGAAAATTAACATCAGGAAAACCGGAATCGCTCTGGAAAGCCCCCATGAAAAAGCTCCCAGCCATGTATTCCTTGAAATCCCCTTAAAGTCCAGTCTTTCTATTGCTGCCTCGACTCTTTTGGAAAAGAACACATTGGAAAATCTTGCAAGAACATCAAGCTGTACCATCAAAAGTCCTACCGGCACCGCCAATCCCATGCCAAACTCCATTCCCTTTCCCGACGTGATTGCAAATACGGTCCCAATCATGGCACCAGTTACATAATCAGGTATGGATGCCCCTCCATATGTACCTACTCCAAGGATCATCAGCTGAAGGGTCGCCCCTACTGCCAGTCCCGTTCCTATATCGCCCATAACAATACCGGTAATTGTCCCAATGATAACCGGCTGGTTTGCAAATATTGAGGTAGATAAGCCTTCACAAATAAAAAAGAAAGCTAATAATGTCAATACCAGAATCTGCCACACTTGAATTCCCATTCTCTATGCCTCCTTGTTTAAAGAAGATGTGAATTTCTTCTTATCGTCATTTGGTACCATCTGGGCATATACCTGCACGCCGGATTTTTCTATATCCAGAATATCCTTAATTTCTTCCTTCGTGCAGTAAACGGATTTAAATATTTGTTTCCGTCCTTTTTTCACTCCCATGTTCCCGATGTTTACTTCTTTTACTTTGACCCCTGCTTCAAGCAGCTCACGGATTGTATTCGTCCTCTTTACAATGAGGAATACTCTCTGTCCTGTGTAAGCACCTTTGTTCAACTTCCGCGCTGCAGAAGCTACTGACAGGACACTTAGCCTGATACCTGTGGGAACTGCTGCCTGCAGAGCCTTTTTGCTGATCTCATCGCTCAAGATGTCGTTGTCTACGATCATAATCCTTGTGACGCTAAGGGTACGTGTCCAGAAGGTTGCCACCTGACCGTGAATCAGACGTTCATCCAGCCTGAAATTCACAATTCCGTTATTTTCCACCGGCTCAGCAGATTCTATAACTTCCTTTGGTTGTTTTGCGGCGGATACCCCTTCTCCGGTAATTATTTCTCTTGACTGTTCAATCGCACTCTCTAACGTATCACCTATATTCAATGCAATCATCATACCCAGACATAGTCCTGATACCAGTGCAATCGTTGGATACTCATGTCGTATAGCAATTGCTGCATTATAAGGTGTTCCCCCCTTTATGTCAGAAATAATCGCCTGACACTGTTCTTCTCCTTTTTCTGCAATAATCTTTCTGTAGGCATTCTCAACCGATTCTTTCGTCATTTCTTCTGTAAATGTCACTACTGAAAACTGGGGTGCTGCTCCGGTAATCATTTCACAGCTCTTTTTACAAGCCTCAGCATATTCCCCATGTGAAGCAATAATATAATACATATCCCTTCCTCCTAACGTTTTCACAAACTTTTTATTAGCTATGCAACCTCCCCGTAATTTACGGTCTTTATTAACCGAACATCTCTTACTCCTTTCATGACTGAATTTTACAATTTATTATGCATAATAACTTGACTTATTATAAATAAAAACACTTTAAAAATCTTTGAATTTCGCTTTTTGGAAACTTTTTTAGCAACTTCCTCTTAATTGTACAAACATAATTTAGTTATTTCTCACAAAAAAGACAGACTTTTCATGAAAGTCTGTCTTTTCTCGATTTAACTATTTTTCTCTTTTTTCTTTCCTGATTTTCCTGTAGTTATCCACAATCAGATTCACGACGATACGCTCAATCATCAGATGATTCTGCACCACCGTCGTTAAATGATATAAGACCGGATACGTGATACAGGGGTCATATGCCGCCTCTTTATTCGAAGTAATGAGCGCTATCCGGCCTTTCGTTTTTTTGATAAATAATTTGGATGAATTCAAAGCTTTCATCCCATCCCTATAAATATATTGGCCTGAATTGGAAAATATAATGATCAGAGTATCTTCATCCGCCTGATTAATAAATTGTTCCTGCTTTGTATCAAAAAGATTTGTTTTTATATATTTCTTCTCCTCAGCAAACATATACATAAAATCCATAGCAACCGTTTCCGAATAAACGGCTCCGAATGCAGCAACTTTATCATAATCATAAATTGCTTCTGCCAGTTTTTGAATCTGCCCCATATTAATTCCGGACAGAAAATTCTTAATATCGCCAGAAAGGACATTCAAATATCGTTCAATTCCTTGTGCTTCAATAAACTCGTTCATCGAAAGTTTTTGTTCGTTTCCGGTATATCTGCTTCTTTTCTTCTCATTCCTCACATTATCCCTAAACTCTTTGTAATCCTCAAAACCAAGGCGCTTTATGAATTTAGAAAGTGTTGACTTGGAAATGTGGCATTTTGCCGCGACCTGGTCAATTGGCATAAATTCAACCTCGTATATCATATCTAGCAGATTTTTCGCGATATGTGCATCCGTAGAACCATACTCACAGTCATTTAGTAAATTTAACAAACGATAAGCTACAATATACATCCATCATCATCCCCAATGCAAGAAATCTATATTTCCTTTATAGTAAGTATATTGTATATTCCAAATTTGTCAACTTCTTTATCCGCAGCTCTCACCGAAGACTTTTTATTGTTAATCCCCTTATTTGATTCTTCAATTCATCAACTGTTTGTTTATTATTATTTTTGGGCATTTTGTCCCCTTCTTTCTCGCTGATCATAAATACTCTCCTCATGGTAATTGTTAGATATATCCCTTGGGATCAGTATTTTTTAAAATTCGGGATACGGGCGTCAGCCCGCAAACCCGCGGCAGCGCCCACGCGACACTTTGCCGGGATGAAAGCGGAATACCCAACCCCCTGTCTTATATCACAATAGATTGCAGATGT
>Ga0153946_1001478_pt1 | contig 10015 bp, 10 predicted proteins | sample TSNJ030MetaG_FD_104751 | JGI IMG/M metagenome (GOLD analysis project Ga0153946, IMG submission 104751) | Attine ant fungus gardens microbial communities from New Jersey, USA - TSNJ030 MetaG | ecosystem: Host-associated > Fungi > Mycelium > Unclassified | place: USA: New Jersey, Wharton State... | reverse complement strand
TCCTTTCCTTTTTTTCTTTTTCTTTCTCTTCCTAATATCTAAGTAGTGTACTATGTACCTACCACGGACTGCGATCGAGCACCGTGTAATAAATATTAGATGCAAAAAAGAAGCATGACCTCAAACGGGTGCGCCGTTCTCGGGCATTTCGACTGACCTGGGACACATTAATGTCTGCACCAGGGACTGACGGTGAATTATATATGACAACAAATTTGATTTTATATATACTTCCAAGCTATATGGTAAAAAAAGCTGGCCACTCCAAGGTCTAAAATCATGTTCTCACGACGACACCAAAAGTTCAGCTACAATGTCATACTCCTTCAAAATCACAGCTTTCCTCCTCTCTCTCGACACTTTCTTCCCAACAAGTTTGATGTCGAGCCCCTCTGACCTACCTTGCTCTTCTTCTGGAGCCGTCGGCACCTCATCAGCTTCACCGAGATACAACACTCTCACACCTCCCACACCATGAAACCCCGTACGCAACGGGATATAACTCAATTCAAAATCGTAGGACGCATACGGTTGTCGATAGTCAAGTTCTTGAATGGAACCCGAATCAATGGAGCTAGCCGTTGACGTAGAGGACTGCGAAGCATGGATAGCCGAAGCTGCTGTTGAAGAGGGATGAGCTGGGATGAGTTGCATCGTGGGTGTCAAAGGTGGTAATGTAAAGGATGAAGCACCGATAGGAACGAACGACCCCGAAGCGCTAGCATTGCTAGTGGCGGTATGATGAAGAGGGTAAGGCGGAGGATAAACAATAATATCCTCCTCTCCGAGCAGACCGGTACTGCCGACAACTTCTTCATGCTCCATGTCAAAATCAAAATCTGTATTCTGTTGCCAAGGAGAGGCAACAAGTAGCTTCTGTCGTGCGAGAGCGTAATTGAATGTTCCGGGTGCGTTGCTTGTAGAACCTCTACCAGACACAGCAGTGGGCGTGGAGAAACCAGAGGTGGAGGTGGACAAGGACGTGCGAGGGCTAGTGACGTCTGTCTCTGCTGACGCCGATATTTGTGCTGTCGTTGATCGAGAAACTAAAGATTGTGGTAGCTGAGTTTGCGGTGTTGGAAGAATCGAAGCTGTACGTGAAGCGTTGTATCCCGAGTCCAGTCTTTGGCTTTGGGCAGCACTCGTAATCACGACAGGCTGGCGAGGAGCTACTGTCTTAAGAACGTTGCTTGAAGGTAGTGTGGGAAGGACGTGTTGTATGGCGAAAAGCAGAGGACGAGAAGGACTGGTCGAAATCTGAGGCGTTGAATTGATGTGAAGTGTAAATGCCAGAGAAATTGGTTCTTCTACTCTGACATGAGAAGGGAGAGGCTCACGAAGGGTCAAATGAGCATCGATGCTAAGTGAAACCGATCCAGCACCTTGGGTTGTAGGCGCCATTGGGGTAGCCGGAGAGCGTAGTGGTGGAGTTCCAGGTCGAGATTGAGAACCCAATGATTTGGGGGAAGTGGTTCTGTCTCGTTTGAGATGGGGAGGAAGGGCTGATGCGGGATGCTGGGGCAAGTGAGTGGTGGTAGGTGCAGGTGGAGCAGGGTTAACCAGTGGTATCCGACGGGTGAGAGTACTGGTAAGCAATCGCCCAGGCTCTCCGTATGATGATCTCCACATGATGTTAAGCCTCCCCAGTGGATATATAGTTCCTGGTGCGTGGACAGCAAGAGGTCTTTGTGAAGATGTCAAGGTGGGGAAGAGAATGAAGATGTATTGTCGAACATCCTGAGGGTTCATGAGAGCAATGGAACCAGAGAAGACGGACTGTTTGTCGTCCATGATATTAGGATCTTGGACTTGCCATTCGTCTGTAGGCTCAAATGATAGCTGTTCAAAATGCATGGTTTCTTGAGTCATATTCTGAATATGAACTTCAAGAAAGATTTTTTCGCGTTCGGTCGGCATTAGGAGAGCGGTAGGTGAACGTACAGAATGTACTTTAGTTTTAACCGCGAGTGGATTGGTGACCTAAGATGAGCAGATGATTAGGAGACGAGGCAAAGGGTGGCGTGCACGAACGATGAACTTGTAGAATCTACGAAATGTCAGGAGGCCAGGATCATCAGGATCTCCACTTGCGCCTGGAATGGGGCGGACATTGGGAGGAAGGCGGTAAGTGACAGTACAGGCAAGGACGTGCTGTCCGAGTTCCTTGATCTCATGTCCAACGATGCATTCGAGTGTGTCTCCACTGGTAAGAGATGTTCCTGATGACTCTGGGGTCTGGTAGAGAGATGCTTTTGTAGTGGCCGTTTGCATCTCGACGCAGACACGGATTGAGTCTACGGAAAAAGGTGCTTCATTATTGACGCAGAGGCAGCTAGAAAAGGTCTGTCCGAGCTGAATGGAGCCAAAGGAGGACGGGAGGGTGAGGAGGTCGGATGCATGGGTAAGGTCTCTAAGGGTTTTTGGATGTGCAGGAAGAGGAGAGTAGCCTTGGAGAGAAAGGATAGAGGCGGAAGCATGGGCTGAGAAATGGGGCGACGAAGAGAAGAAAGGCTGCCATGTGCTTACAACCCCTGGACGCTGGACAGGGTCAGTGCCAGGACTATTGAGTACTCAGACACATACCGACACACGCATCACCTTGAGGCTCAGCAAATGTCCTACATTGTCTACCATCGTGGCGATCACAAGCAATCCTTGATCGCGCCAGATAGACAGTTTGTTGCCGACAAGCAGAGATGGGTGGCTCCTAGTATTCTACTCGAAATTTATCAAGGTTCTTGGGATCCGGTCTCTGGCGTTGTCTATTTTGCATTAACATGAACCAAAACTGTCGATGTCACGAAAGGCATCTCAGTGAGAGGAACGTATTTTCAAGGAGATCATTACCCCAGACCATTGGAGATGAGATTATGGTGTATATTATGTACCATACTTAACTTTGTATCAAGCAGCTAATGTTTTTTAATGATTGCCTTCAAACCCTTGTTCATACGGTCCAATTCCTCAATCTTCCTGTTTGCATCACCAAGCTTGCGCAGTAGAAATCTCTCACGTCCCCAAACATCAGCCCTTCCGCCCAGAAGCCATCTAACCCAGCCCCCATCCAACTCTTCCACATTTCTCAGTCGCTGAAGTTCATCTTCACATTTCTGTATCACAGTCTCCCAGCTTGCAACCTGCTTCTCGTTAATCGTGATCTCCTGGGCTGCTCGGAAAACCGCATCATTCACGAGCCTCTCGAATGCCCAACGATAGACCGGCTTTCCAGGGCGAATCGTTGACGGTCGATCATCCTGTGATCCAATGCTGATTAACTCTGCGCTTTCCATCCCACGCAATGCATTTTCATCGCCTTTAAATGGGAACTCCATGAGGATGTCAAAGTATGAGACCTGGTTTTTGTTTCTGAGACTATCATCCACATTTCCAGTTGAACATATGGCACGGACCTCCGGCTTAACAGAGAGCATCTTGACTATTTTCCATGCCTGTTCCCGCGTCCATGGCTTGCCTTTGATATCATCCGTATCATCGCCAAACGCATTTTTTCTCAGCTCCCCAACTGCGCGAGTGATTATCTCTTCAACTGCTTGTTGGATTGTCTGGCCATTGCATACTTTGAGTATCATCTATTTTTTATTATGACTGGCGTTTTCTGATGATGAGACACGAAGACTCACACTTTCTAGCTCACTGGCACGGCCCCCAAGGCGTTGTAGGTGTTGAGCTTCATCCCCAGTAAAACGCAGATCTACGCCCGCATCTTTGAGTTTCTGCTTGACAAATGCCAATGAGGTTGCAGGGTCGGCATCAAACAGGGCGATTGAAATCAAGGGTTTGGGACCGAGAGCTAGAGATCCTTAAGCAGGTACAACGATGATGAATTTTGAGGATTCACCTCTCGAGAGTTTCTTAACATTTTCTCTGTTGTCGCTGATGACAATAACATGAGCAACCTGGTTCTCTGCCAATGACCCAGCCCAATTGGCTAGAACATTCAAGATGTCTTCTCTGCTATTGGCTTTACTCATACCACCAATCGCCTTGGATCCGAAATTTCGGATGACAACAATCGGCAAGGCACTATCACCTTCAGCACCAATACCTGTCTTTTTTCTCTCTCTAGCTTCAAACTGCTTCTCGTGTGACGGACCGCGTTCGAGGTCAGTAAGCACGGAATCAGTGATGACACTTTCACTACTCCATAATTCATCACCGATTCCGAGTTCGGATATAATGCCGTTGCCGGAAACACAGTCTAATCTTCCATCATGCCATGTGCCATCCTTGACTCTTGCTTGGTAACGTTTCTTCTCATCTTCGAGTTTTCTTTGACGTTCTTCTTTCAAGGCACGTTTCTGTGCGTTGTTTCTGTGCGAAAGAAAAACGTTGTGGAGAGCTTGACTGACTACGGAAAGCATCTGATGGATTTCTTCTGAGAGTGAGCTCGCTAGACCAGCTGAACTCCCGTTAAAAATTAATTTCGATTTTGAAAGAATGATATTTACTTTTCTGACCGATTAGCCCGACGGATGCCAGGTCAATCAAAGAGCCTATTGAGTTGAAAAAGGTAAACGCAGGCCAGTAACCTGTTTGCATCGCCAGTGTTCCAACTAGTTGGGAATCTGTTGTAGCTTTTAATAGTTCCCGACAATCGATGATAAGAGTCGTTCGACCGGTCTCAGCTATCATTTTCTCAACCATGCCAATTTTGCCACTGCCCTGGGGACCATGGATGAAGGCGACTGTAGTCGGGATGTCGGTGAGATAAGCTTTGATCGAGTTTTCAGCTTGTTTACGTTCCTTCCACCCTTCTTCTAAGGTCGCCATCTCAGAGTTTGACGACGTGGAAGTAGGGTCCTGATCGAGGAGATCAAGGGTGTTGCGGCGGAGCCATCGGTAGATGGTATTTTCTGATGAGTGATCAATTTTGCTTGTGAAAATAGCATTCGCATTGGAGGAGCGCACTGCGATAATCAAACCACCCTTCGACTTTGCCTTGAACCATGAAAGAGCGGATGGGGTCGAAGATCTGGAATCTATGAGTTGAAGATACTCGGAAAAGGAGGAATTGGCTGACTGTATACGTCAATGATCCAAGAAGGAACACAAGAAGAGGAAGTGTTATTTTCGGATGTGAGCTGAACCAATCCCTGACTGCGTGAACCCGAACAGGTTTCTGGTAATTAAGACGAATAGTTGTTCCGTCTACCACAAGACCATGCATGACATTACGAGCAATAGCAGCTGAACGAGGACGTGCAAATGTCAAGGTGATAAAGCGTAGTGTTCCTGGTGAAATGGACACGGGAGCACTAATGTCGTTGATACGACCATATGGCTGAAACGTATGAACAGTGTTTAACCGACAAGCTTAGCAGAACGTACCCGTAAAAGATGATAAAGTTTTTGTTCGTGGATATCAGGTCCCTCGAATGCAACTCGGAGGACTGGAGAGGGAAACCGGTTGAGATCCTGACGCACTGTTAATAGGGGCCTCAACGTCCTTGAATGAGATTTACTTCTCTCCAAGGTGAACCTCTGACAACCCATGCATTTCCATGAGTAAAACCCATCCAAGAGGGGAGCGCTCCTTCTTCAAGGAGCTGGTCGCGTATCCTTTGTTCAAACGACTCTAGAGGTTCGTTGGGCGAAGGTGTGTAACTGAATTTGACAAAGACACCGCCGTCTTTGGTCTGAGGTTCGATAGAGAGAACTTGGAAATGGTGGGTGGTGATTTTACTGAGTCGACCATGTAGGTCACTCATCAAGTCTGGTGCACGGAGGAGACCCAGATAATGACGGATGCTGAGCAAATGTCAATGTCTATCGATTGGTTTTTGGGAATAGTTTGCTTACTCCCATCGTCCTAGCTGCACTGGAAAGACCGAATCAATGAAAAGCCAGCCCTGTGTAGTATGCGCTGCTGTAATATGAGCTGGTATAGTATAAAGTCTGCGCCCTGGCCTGGCCAAGAGTCGGGCTGCGGCCATGGCAGGCAGAAACGATGCCTAGAATGACATCACCTGACTAAGCCTGGGTAGAACAGGTGTTACTAGAAAACAATCGAGCATATATGGAGGACCGCAGAGAGCTCGACGCTTTTTTCCACTTTTTCGCAACTTTTGAACTTTCCCGTCCAGTAACGACCACATCAGATCTTAGCGATGGAGCTGCTCTCTCGGACATACTCGCTATCGTGTATGTTTTCACACCAATATACCAGAATGAGGATGCCCATACTTATGACTGCCGTAGTGACTCTGGCTACTTTAAGACAACGAGACCCTCATCTCAGCCTTCCGAAAATTGGGTTTTGAGGTTTTCTGCACTCAAAAGATTATATCGGCTTATGACGCAATATTTTGCGGATGTACTGCAGAAACCGACAAGTAGCCTTGATGTGCCCGACTTGCAGGCTATTGCAAAAGACTGTAATACACCTGCAATTTTGATAATGTGTAGGCTTACTATTGCGATTGGGGTACACTGCGAGAGGAATAAAGAATTTATTGAGAAGATCCAAGGGTTGAGCCAGGAAGATCAGCACTGTCTCATGAAGGCTATCGAACAGGTGGGCCAACGTGATAGTGCTGGAAAAGGGTTTAATTGTGATGTTGCGATAGATCATGGCCAAAATTCAGAATGCTCAAGGATATGTCGACCCCACCGAGTCCAATATGACAGAGTGCGCCTTGTTGAACCTGACTGAGTTTTTCGTTGCTTATGGATGTATAGGGACGATCACTACTACCGGATACAATATGAGCGAAGCGCTATATTTTCTGAGAAGGAGACCCTGGAAAAAGTGTACCAAGCTCTGCTTGAGGAGCATCGGACGCTTCTGGTGTCGCATGATGAAATTTTATCGGAAAGGGAGGATGCACTCGCTCAACTTCGTCAGTTTAAGAGGGAAGTTGAATCCAGGAGAAATGAAAAGGCAGATGTCATGATGCGTGCGGAGATGGATAGACTTCGGACCGAGCTGTGAGCCTCCCCGGTTTCGTCTCACCTTTGATGAGGCTCCCTTGACGTTCGGAACAGACAGAAGAGCGAAGATAACCTTGCAGTAACCGAGTCTGAGCTAGATAAGCATACGAATCTTGTGGCAGGACTCACCAAGAAAATCGATGAACTACAAATCAAAGCCGATGAGGCTAATCGTCTCAAAGACCAGGTTGATGAGTATGCTGCTTTTAGTCTCCAAAATACTGAATGACTGACCGTGATTGAGGTACCGGCATGCGGCAGACAAGCTGCAGAAAACAGAAAATGTCATGGAGAAATACAAAAAGAAACTTCAAGAAGGAGCTGACCTACGTCAACATGTCAAGGCAGGTCCAGAACTGTGCCTTTTTATTCTCGACAGGAGCGTTCATCTTTGTTTCAGTCTCTTGAAAAACAGAACGCAGATCTCGTTGACAAGAACGCGGCTCTTGAAGAAGAATACCGCAAAGTTGCTGCATTCAAGCCACTCATGGAATCGTACAGAAACCAAATAACAGATCTGGAGACAAAAAATTCCCAACGGTCTCAAGAGATCGACACATTGAAATTTCAACTTGAACAAGGCAAGACAAATCTCAAGTTGGTAGAAGAAGAACGCACTAAAGACCGAGAGACGATGGAACTCTACCAGGAACGTGTAAAAGAGCTGGAAATAGCTTCTATAAATGGTCGACCCTCGAAACTTGCACGTAGAGAGGTCGAGCCTGTGGAGATCTCTGGCGATCAGACAAAGGAATCGGAACTGACTAAGACAATATGCTCGTCTGAGGTGAAATCAGGGGATGAGGGTTCTGAGGATGAGGAAGACGGCGTGCAAGGGCTAGGTGGAGAGCTAGATGATGCTTTGACTGGGACCACGATGACCGACCTCAAATTACAGGTCAGGAAGCTGCAGAGGGAACTTGAAGGTGTCAGGAGGGACGAAGCTGATGCTAGTCGACTAATAGTTCTGGAAAATCTCTTGGAGGATGCAAATCGGATGAAATCCAGATATGAAAATGATTACTTGTCTGCCCACAGAGAGAAGCTGATCCTACAGAGGGACTTACAGGAGATCAGAAGTGGAAAGGCGGTAGGCGATGGGTAAGCACCGCCTGATATACCTTGTAGGACACGGATTAACATATTTCCAGTCCTGAGGCTGCCATTGCTCTGAGACAAAGGCTTAATGAGATCGTCGAGCAGCTTGAGACCCTAAGGAGGGAACACACTGAGTTAGAAGTCAAGTTTGACGCAACCAACAAAGAGTTGACAATTGCCAAGTCGGATTGTGAGTCCACTGTCCCTTTTGTTGGAGCCATCGACTCATCTGTTTTTTGTATTATCTGCAGTAAATCTTGTGAACAGAGATCAGCTTGACATCCTTGCCAGCTTACGTGAGTCTGTTAACGAAGATAAAGCAGATCTCGAGGCGGAAATTCAGAAATTGAAGAATCTAAACAAGGACTTAAGCGAGAAAAACAAAATGCAGCTAGAGCAGGTCAACCTCTTGTTGATAGAGAAGGTGAATCTCCAAAGTGAGAGTATAGGTCACCGCGAAAAAATGCTGCAGAGAGAGAGAGATTTTGGCGATTTGCGGGCGTCTCTTTCTGACAAGGATTTGCATGAAGATACCAAAGCGCGTCTATTATCGTTATACGAAGAGAATTTGGCACTTAGAGAACAAAACAAAATAGCAAGCGATAAACTCACTAAAGCGCGTCAGGTGATGGTGCATTTACAAATACGGTAATGAATTCTAACGTGTTTATCCCAGTTCATCAAGGAACAAGACAAACTGTTCAAGGAGCAACATGCTGCAAGTGTAGGCTCGATTCCTGTGAGTGTGTAAGATTTGGTAGCAGATGAGAAGTGTTGAATATTCATCTAGACCAACGCATTTGAGGAAGCTGAGGCAAGCTTGCGTTCGCAAATCAAGAATCTCGAGCAAGAGGTTGAACATCAGAAGAAGCTTTTAGCAGAACGAACACGAATCTTCAAGCGGGAACAGGAACTCATGCTCAGTGCAATACACGTGGTAGAAATGACTCAAATTCGTCAACAAGTGGGCTCGCCGCCGCAATCTAAACCCATCCCAACAGCGTGGTTGCCTGTGTTACGCAGTACTGTAAGTTCCGAGAACGGATTGTAATTTTGGGTGAGCTAACAACAGGAACACAGAGGGGTCATGTACTTGAACGATAGCACTGCCTCATGTCTTATTCATTCTTGCTTTGGTCCCGGAGTTTACTCGTTTATTGTATCTTGGCAGTAGCTCCCTCGATTAATGGCCTTCTTCTCTTTTTCACAATGAAGTATACCCTTCCCCAGCGTTTTACTACTACAGGCTACCATTATGGTCGCTCATGGAGGCAGAACACTATAACATGACATCACGAATAATTCATGAAGAACGAGAATGCCTGTATTATTGCCGAACTGCCGGATTGCCGGTTGTTTGGCATGACCAAACAGTAACGATTTATAAGAGCCGTCACAGAGAAATGTGACAATTTTACAGGTTTACTTTACCCCACGACCTTGATGGCATCCACTTCAACCCCCCAAGATGTCCAACGCGCAAATGCGCGCCTTCAGCAAGATCCACGCCCAGTATCATTTTTCGGAAAAGTCAAAAGCTATATCACCGCCCCGTTCTCATGGTTGATGGGGACGAATGAGGACACGAACGACTATGAGGAAAGGGACGGCGCTGGGAAGCGCAAGCGATCATCTATGGCCCCATTAGAGTCTACAGAAGAAGAAGCGGTGCAATACCTAGGGACAAAACGTGCACCAATCAAGCGGGTCAAATACCAGACAAACCGCATATCGGCGTCATTGAGGCAAGAGCCTCTATCCGTCTCTCATTCAGCTTCCACACTGACCCTTTATGTCTACCAGTGCCCAGCCTTTCGCGTCTACCAGTGCCCAGCCTTCCGCGTCTACCAGTGCCCAGCCTTTCGCGTCTACCAGTGCCCAGCCTTTCGCGTCTACCAGTGCCCAGCCTTTCGCGTCTACCAGTGCCCAGCCTTTCGCGTCTACTAGTGCCCAGCCTTTCGCGTCT
>Ga0153946_1001477_pt1 | contig 10018 bp, 9 predicted proteins | sample TSNJ030MetaG_FD_104751 | JGI IMG/M metagenome (GOLD analysis project Ga0153946, IMG submission 104751) | Attine ant fungus gardens microbial communities from New Jersey, USA - TSNJ030 MetaG | ecosystem: Host-associated > Fungi > Mycelium > Unclassified | place: USA: New Jersey, Wharton State... | reverse complement strand
GATCGCTTCTGGATATAATTATCGAGAAACTACAAATAAAATAACATCTCATGCAGAAATCAATGCTATTGAAGAAGCTGCTAAAATATTACATTCATGGAAATTAGATGAATGTACACTATATGTAACATTAGAGCCATGCATGATGTGTAGTGGAGCCATTATTCAATCAAAAATAAAACGTGTTGTTTTTGGTGCTTATGAAAGCAATGAAATTGCATTATCTAAGATCCTTTTTCAAACAAGTGATAAAGAAATACGATATCACCCAACGTTTACTGGAGGAATCCTAGAAGAAAAATGTTCATCACTAATTATCGAGTATTTTAAAAATAAAAGAAGAAAATAGATAAAAGAGTATATAAGTACCAAATATTTTGCTATCTATTTTTTATATCATCTTTACATCATTTATAGTATAATGATAAAAGATAGGAGATGATTCGTTTATGGCATATAAAGCATTATACAGGGCATATAGACCAACTAATTTTAATCAATTAATTGGACAAGAACATATAGTTAAAACATTAAAAAACGCAATAAAAGAAGATCGTGTTGCACACGCTTATTTATTCTGTGGCCCAAGAGGAACTGGTAAAACAACGATAGCTAAAATACTTGCTAAAGCTGTAAACTGTGAAGATTCAATTAATCAGCCATGTGAATATTGTGATAATTGCTTAGCCTTTTCAGAGGGGAATCATCCAGATATTATTGAAATAGATGCAGCAAGTAATAACGGAGTCGATGAGGTAAGAGATTTAATCGATAAAGTTAAGTATGCACCTATAAAGGGTAAGAAAAAAATATATATTATCGATGAAGTACATATGATGTCGTCAAGTGCTTTTAATGCATTATTAAAAACTTTAGAAGAACCACCAGAACATATTATCTTCATTCTTGCGACGACAGAGCCTCAAAAGGTGATACCAACGATTATCTCAAGATGTCAGCGTTTTGATTTTAAAAAGGCAAGTGTAGCAAATAATAAGAAATTATTGTCACAAGTCTTAAATATTGAAAACGTGAAATATCAAGAGGATGCTATTTCTTTAATAGCACAATTAGCAGATGGTGGAATGAGAGATGCTTTAAGTATATTAGAACAATGCTTATCTTATATTGATAATCAATTAACACTAGAAGATGTAAATAAGGTATATGGGATTGTTTCTATTTCAAACAAAATAGAATTCTTATTAAAACTATTAAAGAAGGATATGGGTAGTATACTAAATAGTATTAATGATTTCCTTGAAAGAGGAATTGATATTAAACGACTTACCTTTGATTTAGTTGATATTTTAAAAGATGTTATTATTTATAGAAATACAAATAATGAAGCGGCTATGTTTGTTTTGACACCCTACTACTATCAATTGATTGCACCATACATAACAGTAGAGGAAAGTTTTTCATTTATCGATATTTTAATGGAAACCTCAAATCATTACAGAGAAGCAATACAATCAAAAATATATTTTGAAATAGCCTGTATGAAAATATGTAATAAAGTAAATCAAGAGATAAAAACAGACCTTATAGTTGATAAAAAAGAAATAGAAGTCGTCGAGGAATCGATTCAAGAAGATTACATAGCAGTAGCAGATGAATTTGAAAATGAAAATGAATTCGTTGAATCTGTTGATGAAATGATGAAAGAAACAACGGAATTTGAAGAGGAGCCCCTCATCAATAAATCAGCACCGAACATTCATTATTATAGAGATAAAACAACAAGTAATGAAGATTTTGAATCATTAGAAGAACAATTAGGATTAACTGATTCAATGACTTCATATTCTACACTTGAATCATCAATCAGTGAATTATTAGAAAAGAAGGAAATTAATAAAGCAAAAGAGAATTCTAAACAAATACTATTAGAAGAAAATCAAATAATAGAAGAAGAAATTAATCAAGAGATAGAGTTAGATTCCGATTATCTATTAAATATATTAGTTCAAGCAGATCGAAAAATATTAAACAATATCCAAGGAAAATGGATTATTATTAAACGCTATATGGCAAATATAAATACTGCAAAATATGCATCGATCTTATCAGATGGGGCCCCAGTAGCAGCAAGTGAAGATGCTATAATTATTGCTTTTGAACACAAACCATCTTGTAATAATGTAAATAATCAAAAAGAATATACTAAGATTAAGCGATTCTTAAAAGAAATACTAAATAGCGAATTTGAATTTGTAGCAATAACAACAAGTGAATGGACAGATGTTAGAAATAAGTATTTAAAGCTACGACAAGTTAATAAGCTACCGAAAGCGAAACCAATTAAATCAAGATATAATGAACAGACAGAAGAAACATCTAATCATCTATCAGCTGGACAAAGACTTGCAGTAGAATTGTTTGGTAATGATATTGTTGATATTGAGGAATAAATAATTTAGGAGGATGTATGAATTATCCAGAATCATTTGAAAATTTATTAGAAGCATTTAAATGGCTACCAGGAATAGGAACGAAGAGTGCAGAACGATTGGTTTATCATATTTTAGCAATGGATAAAGAAAAAGTCTATGAATTTTCAGAGGCACTTACTAGTCTCATTCAAAATATTCATTATTGCGAAACTTGCGGAAATATTGCGGAAGATAAACAATGTGAAATTTGTAAGGATCCAACAAGAGATTCTACCGTTTTATGTATCGTAGAACATCCAAAAGATGTATATGCTATGGAAAAAATTAAAGAATATAAAGGGAACTATCATGTATTGCAAGGAGCAGTTTCGATTATCAATGGAATTGGTATTGAAGATTTAAATATTCAATCATTATTTAATAGAATCACTCCTGATCTAAAAGAAATTATTATAGCAACGAATCCAACAAGAGAAGGAGAAACAACAGCATTATACATAAGCAAATTACTATCAAAGTATACGATTGAAGTTACTAGAATAGCTCATGGATTACCAATTGGAAGTAATATCGATTATGCCGATGAACTGACATTATTAAAATCTTTAGAAGGAAGAAAAAAATTCTAGTCTAATACTATAAGATTCAGCATATACACTAATAAGAAGAGGTGTTTGGATATGCTGGAGGGGATTACAAAGGCAACAATCAGAATTATTTTAGCAACAGCAGTAATTTTACTGATTAATACGATTGGACAAAATTTTGATTTTTCTATTCCTATTAATTTAGTAAGTATTGCTTTGATATCTGGTTTTGGAGTATTAGGTATTATTGGAGTTATTATATTTCAGTTCTTTATTTAAAGTAGTGAAAAAACACTGCTTTTTTTGTATATATGAAGATTTATGATTCGTTAAAATTACATAGTTAGCATTATTTGATATAATAGAAATAACTACTAAATTAAGGAGGTATTTCTATTATGAATAAAACTCACCCACCTTGTTAATCTTTACAGTATAGTAAAGCAAGATCTCCGCCAAATCTTATCTTTTTTTATTTAATTCTTAAGAAAGAAAGAAAGGAAGATAAGAATGGGATATTTAAATAATATTAAAAAAATGTATTGGTTTTCACTATTCCATAGCTTAGTATTAGCTTATGTTATTGAGCGATTGTTTTGGCAAGAACGTGGAATGAATATACAAATGGTTGTATACTGTGAAATCATTTATTCAGTAACAGTTACTATATTAGAAATACCTTCTGGAATTATTGCAGATAAAGTTGGCAAGAAAAAAATGTTATTGATTGATAATTTAATGTCAATTATAGAATTTATAATGATATTGTTTGCTCATCAATTTTGGCAATTTGCTTTCGCTGTCTTTTTTGCTGGTATTGGGAAATCGTTAGTTAGTGGTAGTCAAAATGCGTTAGTTTATGATTCACTTTTAATGGAAGGGAAACAGGAACAATTTGAAAAAATAATTGGTAGAATAGCAGCAATTGATTTTTTAGGATCCATGATTGCTGCATTATGTGGTAGCTTTCTAGCAAGTTGGATAAATATGGAAATAAACTACGTTATCTCTATAGGTAGTGTAATGATAAGTTTTATTATTGCTATGACGATGGAAGAACCACAAGTAGAAAAGAAAAAAGGAAGTCAACAAAATTTAAATTTACTACAATATGCAAAACAAGCCTTATTTGTTTTTAAAACAAACAGCTTACTTTTCGTTTATAGTATTACTAGTGCTATTTTAGGAGCATGTATGATTTATCTAGATGAGTTTTGGCAAATTGTTTTAAACGAAATAAATGTTCCAATTATATTTTTTGGAATGATTAGTGCTTTTGCAATGATTTTAAGAATTATTAGCAATTTACTCGCTTACAAATTAAAAAACGTGATTAACTATAAAACAATATTTATGTCTATTATGATACTTAGTTCGATTGGGTATAGTAGTATTTATTTTATACAATCGATACTCTGTCTTATACCAATGATGTTGTTATTCTTACTTTCTGGAATTGTTGATCCTTTACTTTATGGATATTTACATAGCCATACTGAAAGTCAGATACGAGCAACAACAGAATCGTTATTTTCAATAGGATTACGAATTGTTTCTGTTGTAGTGGGACTACTATTTAGTTATATATCTATGAAGTATTCAATTTTTTCAGCTTTTTTGCTGATTAGCAGTATTTGCTTTATTTATTCTTTTGTTTTTTACTTTACTGAAAAACGAGCAAACGCACGTTTTTCAAATCGATAAAAAAGCGATGTAGGTTTTTAAAATGTAGTAATTTACATTGTGTTAAACACAATGTAGTGATATAGTGATTATATTATAACAAAAAGAAGCGTGGTGAATGTTGTGAATAATAACATAATTATAAGAGAAGAAAGAGCCGATGATTTTTTAGAAGCTGAATATATGACGAAAAAGGCTTTCTGGAATTTACATGGACCTGGCTGTAATGAGCATTATTTGCTTCATAAAATACGACAAGATAATAGTTACATTTCAGAACTAACAAGGGTAGCGATTTATAAAGGAAAAGTTGTTGGAGGCATTTATTATACGAAGTCTTATATTGATACTGGAACAAAGAAAGTAGAAACAATTACATTCGGACCTCTTTGTGTTGATCCAGAATTTCAAAATCATGGTATAGGCAAGAATCTTTTAAAAGTAACGATCGAAAAAGCCAAAGAACTTGGATATAAGGCTGCCATTATTTTTGGAGAACCAGACTATTATCCTAAATATGGTTTTGTTACATGTGACTGTTATGGAATTACAACAGCTGATGGAAAGAATTTTAATGCCTTTATCTGCCTAGAGCTAGAAGAAGGTACTCTAAAAAATAGTAAAGGAAAATTTTACATTGCTAAAGTATATGAAGACTTACCAGAAACAGCAGTAGAAGAGTATGATAAAAAATTTCCATATATGGAAAAAAGAAGGATCTAAAAGGAGAATCATAATGGAAGAACAATTAAAAAAATTTGCGAAAGTATTATTAGTAAATGGAGTTAACATACAAAAAGGCCAAATCCTCTATTTAAATTGTTCCGTTGAGGCATATCAATTTGGTAGAATGGTGGAAGAAGAAGCGTATCTACTAGGTGCTAAAAAAGTAGAACTCAACTATAATGATACAATCAGTCAAAAAACAATGTTTCATTATGCAAGTAAAGAAACATTATCAGATTTTGAAGATTGGAGAAAAGAAAAGTTTAACTACTTAGGGTCAAAAGATGTTGCGATGTTGTCAATTATTTATCCAAATTTTGAAGACTATACAGAAGAAGAAATTGAAAATATGCAATTATATCAAAAAATAGCTTTTAAGAATTCACAATCTATCATTGATAAGCAAATGAATTATGAAATGCAATGGTCATTAACATATTATCCTAATGTAGAGTGGGCTAAAAAAGTTTTTCCAAATTTAAATGATAATGAAGCATTAAATGAATTATGGAAAACAGTATATAAAATGTGTAGAATTGACCAAGAAGATTCGATTACTGCTTGGCAACAACATGATTCAAAAACAAAAGAAAAAGCTGCCATATTAAATTCTTATCAATTTAAAGAATTGCATTATGAAAATAGTTTAGGAACGAATGTAACGATTGGGTTACCTAAAAAGCATACTTGGATTGGCGTTTCTAAAAAAACATCAAAGGGAGTCGTTTTTATACCAAACATTCCAACCGAAGAACTCTTTACTACACCAGATAAAACAAAAACCAATGGTATTGTTTATGCTTCTTTACCACTTGTATATCAAGGTTCAACAATTGAAGATATTGTAGTTGAATTTAAGGAAGGAAAAGCAGTTAAATTTTCAGCGAGTAAAGGACAAAAAATGTTAGAAGAAATTATCACTGCAGATGAAGGTTCAGCCTATTTAGGAGAAGTTGCATTAGTTAATATTAGTTCACCAATATCGAATTCAGGATTATTATTTTATTCAACCTTATATGATGAAAATGCATCTTGCCATGTTGCGTTTGGAAATGCATATAGTTGTTTTGAAGATGCAAATCAAATAGATGAAGAAGAAATGAAAAGAAGAGGAAAAAACACTTCAAGAATGCATGTTGATTTTATGATAGGGACGAATGACTTGAGAATTAAAGGGATTACTGCAAATAATCAAGAAGTTGATGTCTTTATTGATGGTGAGTGGGCAATATAGAATAATAGGCATAGTATATTTCGATATATAAAAAGCATGCAATTTGCACGCTTTTTTTTAAAACACTATAATTTCAGATATCCATATTTTTTAGTCTTAAATTTAAGAAAATTTGTTATATAATCATTACTTGATTTAGAGATATGACTCACTCTTTTTACACCTTGAGACGTTTTCACCAAAGGATCAATATATCGCTTTTTAGTCTTGATACTTTTACAATATGTTTTCTCTACATAGCTATCACTTTCTCCTATATTTGTCGCTTGCATAAAATCAGAAAATTGTTGAGAGATCGCTTTATTTTTATGTTGTAAAAACATAGTTATAATCTCTAATTCACTAAGGCGATATAAATCATCAATCGAAAGGCTCCCTTCTTTATGTAATAAAGCGACATAATCAGCAATAAATTGCATAACTAGTTTATCTTTATTGTCTGTCCAACTGTACCATAATGATTGAGCCTTTTTGATAAAGGTTTCAGCAACAGCAATATCCTTAAATCCTAATTCTTCGATGCCATCTTCATTAATCAATATTTCTAAATTATCATACATTTGCTTAATCTCGTGCAAAGTACTATTCCTTTGCCAAAAAATCATATTTGACAATGTATACTCTAAACGATCACTTGATAATTTAGGAGTATCATTATCAGCAATAGAATATAATTTGTAATCTATCACTTCTTCTAATACGATAGCATCTTTTTTTAGTAAGCTCATAATTTCGTTAGAAGAAGTAATGATTGCTTCTGTTCGTTCTTCAATACTTTCTTGATGTTCATAATCACCATTCATAAAATCAATACAATGCTTAAAAGTAGGAGTTGCAATATCATGAAACAATCCTGCTAGTGTTGCTTTTTTGTTTTTAGTAAAATTCCAAATAATTAAAGCAACTGCAATACTGTGATCTAAATTAGAATAAAAAAATTCTAAATTATATAAATTTGTATAGTTACAACCACAAGAAATAGCTGAAGTATTAATTCGTTGCATTTCTTTCGTATTGATGTAATTCCATAAAAAGTCAGGGAAATCTCTCGATAATATTTTATAATACTGTTTGGTAAATTCTTTACTACTATGCAAATTCGTTCCTAGGTTCATAATGTCCCTCCATAAAAGTAGTATAATTATAGCAATGTTTATAAACATCAACAATAAATGCATAAGTAAAAAACAAAAAGGAAACAATACAAACCGTTTTGTTACATTGAAAGATATTATACTACCTGTTTTAATACATAGCGTTTTATAAAGTTTATCATTTCAGTTTCAAAAGTGATTCCTACTTGTAATAACTCTTGGTCTGACAATTCGCAATAATATTTATTTACTATAGGATCTATTGTCATAAGATCTAAGAAATTTCCTCTATGTGAAGCTGTTGTATTTAGCTTTGCTGTTACTATAAAGGGATCCTCTTTAATTTCAATACTATATACTCCAGTTTCATCAATATAAGCAACACCAGTAATATAATAACCATCGCTATTTCCACCAACAGAGTTTAGCAAGTTTTGATAATGTTGTATTAATGTTTCTTCATCATTCTCCTCTTTAGCATTTATTCGTTTAACAAATAAACCAGGTTGTTTATCCTTAGGTAGTTTAGAAATAAATAATCCAGTATCAGCAGCAATTGTCGGTAAATTGGTTTTCAAATAATATGCTTCGGCTTTTTTAATTGCATTTTCTTTTGCTGTTTGTCCATTTTCATTAATCGCAATATCAATATCTAAATCGTATGGAGTCAATAAATCAATCGCTAAATCTTTCAATCGGTTTTTCATGTTATAAATTTTTGATGTGTTTTTTGTCGCATATAGTAATTTCATCTTCTCACCTCAGCAGAATTATAGCATATTCTAATATCTTCTAGGATAAAACAATCTTTTTCTTTATCAAAATTGAAAAAACCTTTATAATAGTAAAGGAGGGGATGTAGATATAATGAAAGGTATGTTTATTACTTTTGAAGGACCAGATGGTAGTGGGAAGACAACAGTTGCAAAAATGGTCTACCATAAATTAGTAAAGGAAGGCTATGACGTTATCTTAACTAGAGAACCTGGCGGAATTGATATTGCTGAGCAAATCAGAGATGTGATTCACAATACGGAAAATACTGCCATGGATGCTAGAACAGAAGCATTACTTTATGCAGCTAGTAGAAGACAACATTTAGTCGAGAAAATTCTTCCAGCACTGCAAAGTGGTAAAATCATTATTTGTGATCGTTTTATTGACAGCAGTTTAGTCTATCAAGGGGTCGGTAGAGGATTGGGGATTGAGGAAGTATTTATGATCAATAAATTTGCCATTGAAGATATAATGCCAGATGTTACGATTATGTTTGATGTATCACCAGAAATAGGCATACAACGCATTAATAGTAACAAAGATCGGGAAATTAATCGTTTAGATTTAGAAGCAATTGACTTTCATCAAGCAAGTTATCATGGTTATTTACAAGTGGCAGAAATGTTTAAAGATAGAATTGTTAAAATCGATGCAAATCAGAGCATTGAAGAAGTATTTAACCAAGTTTATCAAATAGTAGAGCAAAGACTATGCAAGAATACATAAAACAAAGCCAACCGATATTCTATCAAACACTACAAAATTCAATCCAAAAAAATAGAATACCTCATGCGTATTTACTCATTTCTCAAAAAGGTGTCAACACTTCTTCTATTGCTACTTTTATTGCACAATCGATTATGTGTAAAGTAAGCGATGTTGCATGCGAAACATGTGAGACCTGCTGTAAAATTAAGGATAACAATCATATTGATAGTATTCGTGTCGATGGAAGGCAGGAGAGTATTAAAAAGAAAGATATTGAAGAAATTCAAAAACGTTTCACTACCTCTGCGATAGAAGGAAATGCGAGAGTATATATTTTAGAATATATTGATAATGCAACAGTAGAATCAATGAATAGTTTGTTAAAAATGTTAGAAGAACCAACAGATGGAATTTATGCGATATTCACATGTGATAATATTGAAAGAGTCTTACCTACCATCATCTCAAGATGTCAAGTAATTCATTTCAAGGCAATCAATCAACAAAAAATGTTAGATGATTTGCTTCTTCACAATATAAAAAAGGAAGATGCAATGATACTATCACAAATTTATGAATCAAATGATAAAATTTTAGAAATAGTCGATAGTCAAGAATATTTCACATTGAAAGTAGAGGCAATTAATTTTTTAAGTGATTATTTCTTTAAAAAAGAAAATTTAATGATTAATACACAAACACATGTCATGAGACAATTTAAAGAAAAAAAAGATATTGATTTATTTTTAGACTTAACAATATTCGCTTTTTTAGATGTCGTACATAAATATTATGAATTACCGCTACTCTATG
>Ga0153946_1001476_pt1 | contig 10028 bp, 10 predicted proteins | sample TSNJ030MetaG_FD_104751 | JGI IMG/M metagenome (GOLD analysis project Ga0153946, IMG submission 104751) | Attine ant fungus gardens microbial communities from New Jersey, USA - TSNJ030 MetaG | ecosystem: Host-associated > Fungi > Mycelium > Unclassified | place: USA: New Jersey, Wharton State... | reverse complement strand
GCTCAGCTGGAAGCAATGACAATATTGATATCACAGTAATCAATGGTCGCATCTGTTCGTTTGCTCCGGAGACCATGCTTTTGGGGAAGATCAAAGATAGTACCTCAAAGAAAGTTTTGAATGGTTTTCCCTGATTATTCCATCACCTGAGAGTACCCAGAGTCAACCTATAAGTTACGAGACATTTCATTGAAGGATGGCAACGGTCTTTCTATGTCACTGGTATTAAAGCCTAATTGAATTGTTTTTAATATTACTGACCCTTGAGAAAGGTTTGAAGCGTCATCGATGCTTTGTTCCCACGGTAACCGGAACATGATTATTGAGCGGTCTGTTACTAGGCCGCAACAACACTGGTACCTATGCAATAAACTAACTAAGTATGGTAATTCCGGCATGTCTGCATAAGACAATTTATCTGTATATGGAAAAACACAACACATTACTTAAAGTAGATGTATCCTAATGAGATTAACTTAATTGGGCTCTACCAAAAATTGTGGCACAAAGTTATTTCTCTCAGTTTTTTGAGAGGATACAGTTCCGTATTACGGATGCTATTTACAGGTGTTGGGCTCGAACTTTACATTTGATGGTTCCATGCTCAGCATTTAGACTTCGGTTTGTTATGTGATGGTTTTACTATTAGGCGTCGGGTGTTATTCACTTTGATTGAATGTGCTCAAGTGAGATGTTAAGCATACGCCAATAGTAGTGAACATAGATGATGATGCTAGACTTGAAAACTTCCTAGCTTGCATCTCCTCCGCCTTGGGAACGTTTTCGATCTCGAATCACGATACAAACATTCATTGTGTCACACCATGTGCAGGGACCTGCCTATTATTGACCAACGTTATTGATGCTGACACGTATGGAATGTTCTGATGTTGAGAAAAAGGGGGTGGCTATACCAACTAAACGATAAACAAGGAACTCACATCCTTTCGTGGAAACCAAGAACAATCAGGGAACAATCAGAACGTTCGGCCGAAAAGGTCGACTGTGCCTGCCATCATTTTAATGAAGAACGCCCAAAAAGGGATTTCGCAGACCGTTTCCCGAGTTTGGTTCGGATCAACCTTTCTTACCCAGTCCAGAGCGATAGAATATAAATTGAGGTATACCAGAACGAACGTTTACGAGAGGTAAATTAAGTATGGTATGTCAGTGAAAGATATCAGCTAGTCATAGGTCCATGGGGAATATCGAGCAATTTAACCTGTATAGTATGGAAGAGCGCTACACCCTTAATCCAAGAGGAGGGGAGGTGTGTGATGCACCGGAAAATCGAAATTGTTGTTCGTGTTGTTCGTCTCGACGAGGAATCGAGCCTGATAAATCTGTTCCAGATATCGGGGATCGTGGGGAGAAAGGAGTGGCTGACCCTGAAGACCGTGGGCTACAGGAAGCTGCTGATGCGGTGGAAATGGTGGGTGAATGGAGGAAAGTGGGACCGCTGTTTCCTGTTCCTGCTCCTGATCGGAGAGGTAATATTGACGAGGGTGATGGTACATTGCGCCGTAATGTTGAAGATACTCTGCCTCGGGATTCGAATCCCGCCTGACTGCCGTCACCATTCCCACGTGAAGGGGTTGCAGTTGTTGCGAATGGTGGAGATGATCGTGATTGTACTGAGGGGCTGGGGAGGGTTGGGGAGGGACGATCGGCAAGTGCAAGCGCTGACGCGGAAAAGATAAGTCCAGAAGTGGTTGTTGGACGCGACTCGATTCTGGATGGTGGAAATGTAGAGGATCCGCCATGGTCATTGGAGTCATTGCAGAGTTCCATGACAGAGAGTCGCCGAGAGTGAGGTCGTGATTGTGAGCCACCATCGTAGTCGTGGGCGAAGTCACGCGTTGGATCATCGTATGAAGCATCTGATCCTGGGAGAGGTCGTCTGCGAGAGTTGACTGAGGCCGGTGAGGTGGGTTGTGGTTCGAGACCTGGTGGGGAGAAGAAAAATGGCGAGTTATCGTTTCCTGGAGAGGGTGGTTCGAGATCGTAGGAGGTTGGGGCTGGAGGTCCCAGGAAGGAGCTGGAGGAGCGTAATGATAAGTCTGGCCGAGAGATGCCCATTCCTGTGTAAAGAGGTTTTGGTGAGAAAGTTGCGGATGCGGGAGCTGTTCCTGGACGGAATGATCTTCGATGGGCAAATGAGTTTGGTAAAAGTAGGCCACTGCCTCCGAATTGTCCGTGTGAGGAGCCTGGTGGGGCGGGGATTGACTGGTGTGGGGTAGAGGAGAGGGACGCGGAGACGACTTGAGAGAGAGGAGGGAGCGAGAGATTGGTTGATTCGGCAATGGGGCCTGCAGTGGGTGGGCGACTGGAGTTTGTTCGTGGGCGACTGTCCCTGACTGCGTCGGAGAAACCGAAGTTGAGAGAGGAGGAGGGGAAGGAGAGAAAGGACTAGCCGGGGGCTGCGTCGGCAGCTGAAGGGGGTGAGAGGGCAAGAAAGGACTGGTTTGAGGCACGAAAGGAATGACTGGTGTTTTGTTTAGACTGAGAGGGATGCCAATGATATGGAAAGTTATCGTGACGACCCTCGTAACCGGTAGCGGTTCCGGGGCGATGGTTAAGAGCGACGGGGACATCCTCCTCCTTGATCAAGTCGGAACCAGTAGCCAAGGCTATGGAATTGAGGACAGGGTTACGACGAGGGGCACGAATTGAAGAAATTTTATTGGCAGCAGTCATAGAGGCATGAAGAGTAGCAAGATCGCGCATCATGCGTTCATTCTGATCCTGTTTGTCGGCATGAACAGTCTGTGCATGCTGACGGAGGTTGTCAAGGCGCGAAAACTGCTTGGTGCAGTGGCAAGTAAAGGGGCGCTCGCCAGTGTGTTTTCTGTGGTGAAAAGAGCTGAGGAAGAAAACAATAGAAAGTAGAAGGCAGAGCGTACCTGATGTGACGCGCAAGATGTTCGCTCCTGGAAAATACCATGCGACACTCACCATAGCCCCTGCACTGGAAAGTTTTTGCAGGAGCAGGCCGGGAGCGCCTCAAGCCAGACTGGGGCTGCTGCTGCTCCTCCTGTGTCTGCTGCTGCTGTTGCTGCTGCTGGGGGTCTGTCGCAACAGGAACAGGATTTTTTTCAGGATTTTCAGGAGGAGATAGGTCCATGAGGGAGGATGGAAGGAAACAAAGGTGCCTTATTCTCCGCTTGAATCTAAACTTCCCAGGAACAAAGCGGAGTTTCAATCCCATCCTTTCGGGGCGTGGCGGTGCCGTTGACCCGCATTATCGTTATCATCATTATCATTATCATTATTATTATCATTACTATTATTATTAATGTGATCATCATCACGCGAGTGACCGTGACCATGGCTTACTCTCCCTCCATGATGACCGAGGACGAGGAGGACTGGCAGGAGTATGTCAAGGGCGGATACCACCCCGTGCAGATCGGGGACCACTTTTCCGACGGCCGGTATGTCGTTGTGCGGAAACTAGGCTGGGGCCATTTCTCCACGGTATGGCTTGCACGAGACACTGAGTGTGTATTGCCCACCCCCTTACCTGCTTTTTTTCCCGGTGCTCAACGCCTCCAGAATGGACCGTCATGTTGCACTCAAGGTCGTCAAGTCTGCGCCGCGCTACACGGAGACTGCGCTGGATGAAATCAAGCTCCTGCAACGGCTGATCATGTCAGGTTCGGCGGTGTCGGGGGCGCACGGGGGGCGGTCGCACGTGATATCGTTTCTGGACCACTTCCGGCATCGGGGACCGAACGGAGTGCATGTCTGCATGGTTTTTGAGGTGCTCGGCGAAAATCTATTGGCGCTGATCCGGCGACATCAGAACAAAGGCGTCCCGATGCCCCTTGTCCGCCAGATTGCTAAGCAGGTTCTCCTCGGCCTCGATTACATGCATCGCTGCTGTGGCGTCATCCACACTGACCTCAAACCAGAGAATATCCTCATCGTCATCGACGACGTCGAGTCCACCATAGCTGCCACAGATCACGACCACAATGCAAAGCTCATCGGCGTTCCCCCCTCCAAGGGTCGCGGCGGAAACCAAACCCCTCGCTCAGAGTCCGTATTCATCACCGGCTCACAGCCCCTCCCCTCTCCCTCCTCCAGCCCCGCCCTCGACAAGTGGGCTTTTAGCATGAGCAAGATAGACCGTCCCGCCTCCGTCCCAGACTCCAATGGCCTTCTCATCCCCCATGAGGGCCGCTCAGAGTCCATCTCCAACGTAGATCGCCACTCTGATCAGGACTCGAGCGACAGTAATGACGACTCTCCCGAAAGGATCACCGTCAAGATTGCTGATCTCGGCAATGCCACCTGGGTAGATCACCATTTTACTGACGACATTCAAACCAGGCAGTATCGTTGTCCCGAAGTCATCCTCGGTGCAAAATGGGGCTCTACTGCCGATATCTGGAGTGTCGCCTGCATTGTATGTCTCCCCTCCCTCTCTCCATGTCACATCCTTCATCTCTCCTGTAGATCTTTGAGCTGCTCACAGGCGGCGATTACCTCTTCGACCCTGCATCAGGCCAACGCTACAGCAAAGACGACGATCACATTGCCCAAATCATGGAACTCATGGGTGAACTCCCCCACAGCCTCGTTTGTTCTGGAAAATACTCTCGTGAATTCCTCAACCGCAAAGGTTTGTTCTTCTCCGTCTTGTCCTTTCCTTCACTCTGACCCACCCTCCTAGGTGAACTCAGAAACATTAATAAACTCCGATTCTGGCCACTCGATGCTGTCTTGCGCGACAAATACCTCTTTCCACGCTCTGAATCTGACGCTATAGCCTCCTTCCTCAACCCTATGCTCAGGTTGCACCCAGATAGAAGGGCCAAAGCTTCCGATTTGGTCCATCATGTTTGGCTTGAAGGCATTGTTGTGCAGGGCGAGATTGATGTTGTAAGGAGAGCCGAGAGGATTGAAAGGGAGGAGAAGGACAGAAATACTGCTCCCAACGGCACCCGTAGTGATCTCAATTCCAAGCCACCCGCTCATACTCTCGAGAACGAATTCTCGCAGAGTGAAGCCGATGCCATGAAACCTGTTGAAGCTCTCAATGATGGTGATGACGATGACGACGAGGGCGAGGGTGATGACCAGTTCAATCAGCCTCAGTGTCATCCACAAGCGCCCCCATTACTCTCTCCTGCTCCTGCTTCTGGTGCTCATAATCGGGTTTTGCATGCTAAACCCAATTGAATCCGCATGTTGTGCTGTCTGTACGTTATATACTTTACTCATATATTTCGTTGTTTCCGTTGACTTGTCATACTTACCTTTTGAAAGTACGTTACATGTAGACTTTTTTTTTGAGTGTGAATGGAGTAGAAACACGGTTTGGTTTATTACATGTCACTTTTCGAGCAGAGTAAGAAGATGAAGCAAGTCAAAGTAATAGAAGTTTATGCATGATTCTCTTTCAGGTACAACAAGTATCTCCCATTCTCGACCCAGGCTGGGACTCTATGATCTCCTGAAGACGAAAAATGGTTATCTGGGTTATTGAGACATGATATTGCTTCTGAATGGCAATCACTGGTCTTGAAAGTTAATGCTTGTTTTCCATCCACCTTGTGAAAACCTATGAACATATACTGAGCACACGGACATCCCCCAGACTTACTTTGTTGTAGAAACAACTTTGGGTTCTTGGATTTGTGTTTATTTCACCATAGCTGATTGAAATTAGAGGTTACACTCAATACGAAATGACAGCGTACACGCATTCAAAGATGGAATAAAAGCTCGAATCATAAGGGATTGCAAATCATGTTTCACGAGGGGTTGGTCATGGGTATTAGTAGTAGGGCACGAAAAAGTACATGGTGATGGTGTTTGTTGCTGATCAGCTCGTATAAATTGAACTGTCAGAGCGATAGCAAGATAAACAAGCATGGTTGAGTGCTGAACAAGGTTGCATCCCCCCACCGACTTATTTGCACCTGCAATTTGATCCAATCATTTGAATTTGAGAGGTGGGTGTCTTCAAAGAAAGGGAAAAAGGGTCATAAAATTCCTGGGAAAAATGGAACTTGAGGCCCTCGTTGTCTAATGGCTATGACGTCAGACTTCTAATCTGGAGGTTGCGAGTTCGAGTCTCGCCGGGGGCTTGCTGTTTGGTTATTTTTTATGAGCTTCTTTTCTGTTATTTATCTTTATTTCAAAGCTGGCTTACTTTTGTTTTTCACCAACTGCAATATGCAGTGATACCCATGTTGAGCATTGAGTGGTTTCCTGGCCAAAATTTCTTTGAAATCTAAGGAGTGCTTTTTTTCAAGTAAAATTGCAAGAGACGCAGAAGATGTGTTTGGAACAGGAAAGCTGAAAGGTAAACTGAGTGCCGATGGGTTGAACTGATTGAGTGTCGACTGGTTGAACTGCGTGGGTATGGACTGGTTGAATCGATTAGGAGTCGACTGATCGAATTGATTGGGATTGGGTTGATTGGGATTGGACTGATTGAACGAAGTAGGGTTGGACTGATTGGACTGATTGGGATTGAACTGGTTAAACTGATTGGGATTGAATTGATTAGGATTGAACTGATTACCCCCGAGCTGGGACTGGCAAAAACAGGAGGGGGAATAGGAGTGGTTGGTTCGAACTTGAACCTGAGGCAAAGAAGCCTGGTGCTGTGAAAGAGTTGCTAGATGCAAGCCCATCAGAATGCTGTCCCAAAGGACCCGACATGGATGGGTGAAAGCCTTCCGCTCTCTGGGACGTTTGACCAAATGACTGGCCAAAGGGCTGCGATCCGATGACGGGTGGATTACTAATGTCGAAGCCGCTGGAAGTAGATCTATTATTTGGAGGGCTCACATCCATCTGGCAATCCTGATCGCTATCATTGGGTAAAGCGAGTCCAGAGGCTCCAGCATGGGACAATGAGGTGTCGTTCACTGTTAGGCGGTAAATACAATACTGAGAAATCAGACACAGGAGACTTACCACCATAAGATATAGAACCGGCTGGAGCACAAGCTTGTTGACCGAGCGACAAATTTTGGTCTTTTTGAGCGTTTTCAGTCTTCTTCTCACCGTCCCATCATGGATTTGCAGGATCTAGGAACGGGAGGATTGACATGACCCTTTACATTGAAATTGGCACTGGGAGTATCATAACTAAACGGTATACCAGGAGAGGATATTGATGAAGCAGCATGTAAAGGCGCAGGATTTGAGATAAAAGTGGTGCTTCCCTGGGCAGGTAGTACTCCAGATGTCGAGTGTGGAAGTGATCTGGTGTAGGACTCTTTGGCAGCCGTGGCATCGTGTTCGGTAGGCTGCGTCTGGGAACAGATGCCAGTTAAAAAAATCACCGGTTGAAGAATGACCCACATTTTCGGTAAAGTTGAAGGTTGAAAACAGGTACATTCTTGGCGGCCTCCTCAAGCATCGCCATTTCTTTATCTCGGTCAGGCATGAAGCCATCACCTTCTGCTGGGGACCTAGCTCTAGAGTGAATTGCATAAGGTGCAGGAATATTGTTTCGTGACTTCACACGACCAACTCGTAAGGAAGATGCATCAAACGTTGACAATTTTGGGGGTAGCGACTGGGCTACTGGCGTAGTGTTGAGGAAAGGAGGGGAAGTTGGCAGAGGGGGTGTGTTTCGTGGTTATTTCTCTTCTGATTTCTCATTTTGCTCAATTATTAATTATATTTTCTATATTTTAAGAGAAAAATTACATAAACCAGTAGAAATGGCATGACAAAAAAAAAAGAATGATTTGGTTTTTCTTTGCTTCTCCTCACTCTTTTACTCTAGGAGCTAAAACCAACCTTTTGAGACACTTTCCCTTCTGAACTCATAAACCTTCCCACAAATTGGAGCCCACCACAAGGGGATAGTTGTCTATCCTCTCATCCTCTTACTACAATGTCTAACGATAATCAGTCAGAAGACAGTCTTAGTGCAAGCCCATTAAGGACAAGAAGGTGTACACACCTAAGGGAAAAACCTCAACCACTAGCAGACATTACAAGGCCCAAGAAAGCAGCTAAAGATAGCAATAAGCCTAAGGGACCCCAGATTGAAGAAGGAAGTCTAAGGGAACATGCATGAAAAGAGCTACTAAATTATACAGAAAGTATAACCAACCCAAAAATTTTACCTATGTCAACATCAACAACAACTGGAGTCTTGGGAATGTCAGTCCCAAGGTCTAGATGAGCCCCAGACTTTGATTTATGCAACCCTAAAGATTTAAAAGAGTTCTTAGAGGAGTTTGAGGAGTTGGTAGAAAGGTGTAGGTTAATGGAAAGAGAAAAGGCAAAGATGGTAGTGAAGTATGTGGATAAGGAGACAAAAAAGTTCTAGAAAAGGTTAGAAGGATATGGAGGTGACTATACAATATTGAAGAGAAAAATCATAGGGCTTACTTAAAAACCCTCCTGGAAGATAAGCTAACAGTGGCTCAACTGGTCAAGTTGATTAAAAGGTCAGCTAAAGGAGTCATAGAAGATGAAGAGGATCTAGACACCTACTATCAAAAAATTTGGATTATAGCTGCTGACCTAGTAGAAGCAAATATTATCAATAAGAAACAGCATGATGAATATTTCTGGAAAGAACTCCCCCAAGAGCTTTGTTATGCAATTAGTGACTGTCTAGAGGCTCAAGATGCCAATTTTGAAAGTGATGAGATACTGGAGGTAAAAATAGCAATAGGAGCAGGGTGCTTTGTTTTGAGAAAGGCAGCTGCAAGAGGAGGATAGAGTAGGCTGTCAAAGAAAGAAAAGAAAAAGAGAAAAGGAGAGTCAAGTGAAGATGAGTCAGAGGAAGAGGTAATTGGAGTGAAAACAGGATCAGACTTGAGTAGTGGAGAGGATAGAAGGAAGAAGAAAAGAGCTATAAAGAAAGAAGTGAGGACAAGAAGGGTTTGATTCAAGGATGAAGGAGACAGAGAAAGAGAGGGGCAGGAAAAGGTAGATGAACTTACTAGAAAGCTCCTGCAGCTGAATATAAAGGATGATGCATATGCAACTGCCTATGCACAACTGTTTGTTCTAGCCCCAAATATGACAGACAATCTACCACCACCCATTCATTTTGGAGCCTCCACTATAGCAGTAACAAGTACTACTGGAATGCCCTCATATTCTAGATATCCTCAGTCTAGTACTCCTATGCCCTGTAATTTTTCCTGTTATTTCTGTAAGAGAGCAAACTGTTGGTTGAGGACATATCTAATAGTAGAAGAATATATTCAGTTGCAATGAGTTTTAAGACAGCCAAATGGGTACTACTCATACATGGATAGGTCACAGATAAATGTTCAGTACCCAGGAGGGCTCAAGAGAGCAATTGACATCAAGTTGAATCTCCAAGATCTACCACTACACCTATCTGGAACAATACTAGCACCTGCAAGGTTGAATTCATTTGTAGAAGCAGTACAGAAGGAAGAGAAGGAATTTGTGTGGGGAGCAATAGCAGAGTTGAAGGAGGAGGTGAAGAATATTGAAGGATTAGTGATGATGCGAGTATAAGAAAAAACAGAGGCAGAAAAGAGAGCAGATAAGAATAAGGAAGCTAGAAACAGGATGGTTAGCAAACAAGGGGAGAAGACAGCAGAAACACACTAGCCAGTATACCATTGAGAGCCATGAATTGCAAACTCTAAAGCACTACAGCAACTGTTACAATGCATCTTGGATATAGAGGTTTTAAACATTAGAGTTTGCGATCTATTGACAATCAGTGGAAACCTATAAAGGGAGGTAATGGACCAAATATATACATAAAATAAACCTCCAGCAGTTGGAGCAATACTAGTTGCCTCACTAGAAAGGCCAGTAGAGTTTGCAATATCTCTCCAAGAGGTAGAAGTAGTAGTTATAGGACAATGTTGTAAGCTGGGACTACTGGATAAAGGTTTAGAAATTGTAATCATTTGGGAGGATCTGTGTGATGAGCTTGGGTTAGAGGTGAACAGAAAGCAGAAGTTAACAATGCAGACAGCAAATAAGGGGAAGAAGGAAATATAGGGGTGTATAGAGTATTTGGAGTTAGAGGTGAAGAGAGTGAAGATATATGC
>Ga0153946_1001474_pt1 | contig 10037 bp, 7 predicted proteins | sample TSNJ030MetaG_FD_104751 | JGI IMG/M metagenome (GOLD analysis project Ga0153946, IMG submission 104751) | Attine ant fungus gardens microbial communities from New Jersey, USA - TSNJ030 MetaG | ecosystem: Host-associated > Fungi > Mycelium > Unclassified | place: USA: New Jersey, Wharton State... | reverse complement strand
TGCAGAGCCGCTGTTTCTGCCGATGTTGCTTTCGTAATCTATTGTGCCGGTCGGGACGGGATTCCTTTTGATACCATTCCTCTTGCTTGTGTTTGTTGATTTTGTGAATTTGCTCATTTAGAGATATATATTTTTTTTATGGAATCATAGATTCTTATGTACATACTATATTTCTCATTGTACATCCCAACAAATTCTTCCCTTTGCTGATAAGTATACATATGATCCGTACTGGAAGCGTTTTTGTTGAATATATCTTCAATTCCACAACTCTGGGCAGCAAGCAATGCAATACCTTGAGCGGCGCCAGTGCTCGTTGATATCTCAATATGTACATTTAAGATATCCGCAAATATTTGCATGAATGCAGGTATGCAAGACATTCCACCCGTCACCTTAATTGCGTGAAGTTTTTTATCAACCCGCATTTCTTCCATAAGCTGACGAAACGCAAACCCGATTCCTTCCATAATGACCCGTGTTGTTTCTTCTCTTGTGGAATCAGTACTGATTCCAATAAATGCCCCTCTCAGATGTGGATCAGCGTAAATAGTTTTATCTCCTGCCAAATGCGGATAAAACAACAACCGCTTATCAACCGGTTTCGTACAGTCCACCAAGCCGCTAATGGAATCATAGTGATCACCTTGCAGTATATCCTTAGCCCACCAACGGAAACTGCTGCCGGTAGACTGCACCGCGCCTTGCACGATGATGTCGAAATAATTGCCGTCAACAGAGAACAAATAAGGTTTCCCTTTTGCCTTACCGATTTCCCCGTCTCTTGAGAACATTAGGATACCCGACGTACCTAGAGAGATCATCGGTTCCCCGCTGGAAATCTGACCGGATGACAAATAGGTTGCCGGATTGTCACCTGTACCTGTAATAACCCGTACATCTCTGGAAAGTCCTAACTCGTCCGCTATTGCAGGGAGCACTTTTCCCACAATCTCTCCGGCTCCACGCACTTTCGGCAAGACAGATTCCGAAATGCCAATTATCCGGCACATAAGGGGCGACCATTCCTTGCTGTAAATATTGAAGAGGGAAGAGGTGGAGGCTTCGCAATAATCGGTGCTATATACACCGGTAAAGCGGTATGTCAAAAAGCCAGGCCCAATCAATATCTTATGAATCTTGTTAAAATCGTCCGGCTCGTTCATCTTCAACCATCGCAGGTTGGCAGCTGGGCATCCTGTAGACAGTATTTGTCTGATATGACGCAGTTCGTCATACTCTTGCGTCTCATCTTTTAGCTCTCTGACAAGATCCGCCGTTCGGGTATCATTCCAGGATATGGCGGGCCGGATAGATTCACCGTCTTTATTCAAAAAAACCGCCGTATGCATCTGGCCTGTGAATCCGATCCCACAGACGTTGCTGCGTTTTATTCCTTCCAGCAAACTGGATAGACCGATCATTGCCGACACAAACCAAACAGCCGGATCAATTTCAAGCCATCCCGGTTTTACCGAAGTAACGCTGTATGCAACTTCTCGATTTGCACATACACTTCCCGATGCATCAACTAAAGATAGCTTTACAGAAGATGTGCCAATATCTACGCCCACATAGTAAGTCATTTCTCATCTCCATTTTACTAAGGTTTACTGGTTAATCATTTGAACAAGTTCACAGGCTTTTGCGCTGACGTTATCTACCGCTTTCATACTGAGGCTGATAACATCGTGAGCATTATGATTCTGCTCATATTTTTTACCGAAGGTACGAATAAAGGCTTTGCGCAAATCGGCGCCATAGTTTATCTTGATCAGCCGGAACTCCCTTGCCGCGCAGATTACATCGGTAGGGATACCGGAACCGCCGTGCATGACCAAAGGGACAGGTGAGACTTTGGAGATTTTCTTCAAAAGTTCAAGATCAACGCATGGCTCCAAATCTAAACCGTGTACATTTCCGACAGACACCGCCAGTAAGTCACAGCCGGTTCGTTCCACAAAATCCGCTACCATATCGGGATTCGTTTTGGCGTCAACCTCATTAACAATATTGTCCTCCTTGCCCCCCAAAGCGCCTAGCTCCGCTTCCACGGGTACTCCATAGAAATGACAATATTCCACCGCGCGGCGGACGTCCCGGATGTTTTCTTCCAAAGGAAGATGCGAGGCGTCAATCATGATAGATGTAAATCCGGCATTAACACAGGCTTTTACATCCTCATATGACTTGCCATGATCCAGATGCAATGCTATCGGCACGTCGCTATCGGCAAGCGCCTGCTTAGTAATTTCAACAATAGTCGCCGGATTGGAAAGCTTCAGATTGCTGGAAGAGATTTGTATATATCCGGGAAGCCCCGCTTTGTTTAAACCCTTTGCAATCGCAAAGGTCATTTCCAAATTGGTAGTATTGAAAGCGGGGAGAATCCGCTTTTTTTCCTGCGCGTACTCCATCAAGGAATAACCATTTACTATTTTCATCTGCTTCGCGATACAAACAAGTACATATATATCTGCTTGTATCGCAACGCCTCCTTCCATTATGTAATATTGGGGTGTAAATTTATACCATCAATCTCGTAAAAGACGTTCGCTTTCATGCCATTGGTCAAATTTCTCAAGTTGCTTGGCGTAAAACGCATGGTTTTCCGCATCCGGGTAAAATGTATCTTTTACTGCTACAAGATTATCCACAGCTTCATGAATTGAGCGGTATTGTCCCATTGCGTTCAGAGCCAACATGATACAGCCCAGTGTACCCGCCTGCGAATTTTCCATCCGACATACCGGATATCCTGTTATATCCGCCTTAATCTGCATCCAAAGGTGTGAACGCGCGCCGCCGCCGGATACATGTAGTTTAGATACGGGGACGCCGCATTTTTCCATCACCTGTATGTTGCGAGCAAGATCGTATGTCAAGCCTTCCAGCAATGCTCGGTACAAATCATACCGGGTCGTATCCAGGCTGATACCGGACAATAATCCTCGTGCGTCAAAATCCATCCATGGCGTACCCGTACCGGCAAGATACGGCAGAACCATAAGTTTTGTTGGCTTTGTTGGAGCCTTTTCTTCCAAGTCATCAAATTTTCCGGTCGGTGCTTGCAATCCAAAGGTTTCTACATACCAATTGATAACCATAGAGCCGGTTGATGCAAAAGAATAGGTAAAGCAGCTCCGGGGGTCAGCGTGCACAGAACGGTTGTATGTATTGGAACACAGCAGATCCAGATTACAGTTATCCGGGAGAGTAACCGCAAAAGCCTCAACAGTACCACATCCATTGCCGCCTAGTCCGGGATCGACAGCCCCAACACCAAGTGCGGCGCACATCTGATCATGTCCACCTGTCACAATACGCACATTGTTTGAAAGCCCCAATTCCTGAGCAACGAGTGGCGATATTACGCCAGCTACCGTTCCGGAGGAAACCGGTTTGGAGAGCAAAGCCGAGTCAATCCCTGCAGCGTCCAGAATCATTTCCGCCCACTGCCTGTCATTTACATCAAACGCCATTGTACGCCCTGCCAGAGAGTAGCTGATCATCTTTTCGCCAGTCATCCGGTAAATGATAAAGTCTTCAAATAAGGGAAAATAGGCGATATCAGAGGCGTAATTGGCGTTTTTCATAATCCACATCAGCTTATTGATCGTAAACATATGGTGTGGGTCGATACCTACCTGATCCCGGATCGTTACGCGGCCAAGTTGATTGCAAAGGGTTTCCACCTCTTTCATTCCGCTGTTGTCCCAAAACAACAGCGAAGGCGCGAGAACATCACCACTTTTGTCGAGAGGTACAGCCGCCTCACCAAAAGAAGAAACTGCTATGGCGGACAAATCGCGAACGGCGGGAACTTTCTCCACAGTCTCATGGATTGCCTTGCACACACCCAGCCAAACCAGATTGGCGTCAAGAGTATGGCTGTCTCCTATACGTTGGGCTTTGTAGGCCACGGTAGTATGCACCAACACCTGATTTCCTTCGCTTACAGTAAATTTACAGCTACTGGTGCCAAGGTCAAGACCAGCGACAATCATGCCGCCGACCTCGTGCTGCGGGGCGATGGGATTTTGAATCCCTTTCCAGATTGTTTGTTTCTCAGCGCATCCAGTGCTACCGCCGCGAAGATAACGAGGCCCTGAACAAACTGCTGGTAGTAGGCCGACACATTGAGAAGATCGAGGGAGTTTTGAATTAGGCCCATAATAATGATACCAAGGAAGGTGCCAAAAATCCGTCCCTTACCACCACAGGTAACACTGGCACCGCCAATGACACATGCGGTAATGGCTTGCATATCCAAGCCGGTAGCAATAGCAGTGGGCGCGGAATCCATCCGGGCAATCAGAATAATCCCTGCGAAACTTGACAATATACCGCACATCACATACACAAAGGAAATAATTCGGTTGTTGTTAATACCTGCGATTTTTGTTGCGTTCGCATTGCCGCCCACCGCATATATGGTGCGTCCTAACCGGGTGTTACCCAAGAAAAACGCAAAGAATACAAAAAGAATGAGCGTCCATAGAACTGACATCGGGATATCACCAATCACCTTACCCGCACCAAATTTCAAGAATCCTTCTGGAAATCCGTACAGCGGCTTTCCTTTGGAAAACACTAGCTGCAAGCCGCGAGTAGTCTGCTCCAGAGCCAATGTAGCAATCAGGGGAGGGATACCGATCACAGATACCGCAAATCCATTGATCGTACCAACAGCGGAGCCAATCATGAGCGCAATTAGAATTGCCAAAGGCCACGGAACACCTGCCAACATGCTAAAAGCGGCAACCCAGGCAGAAAGCGCGAGCGTTCCTCCAACAGAAAGGTTAATTCCCCCTGTAAGTATCACCATCGTCATGCCGATTGCGGTAATACCGTAAACGGATACATACTGTACTATATTGACAAAGTTGGACATTCTAAAGAAATAAGGCGATACAATACTCATGACCACCGAGAATAATACAATAATTACAATGAGTACCATTTGCTCGGCAACATTGGAATACAGCCGTTTGAAAATTTTCATAATGCCCCTCCTAACTGATTTTAGAAAGAAGTGTGTTTTTGTCTGTGTCGGTGGCCCTTACCATTTCTGTGATGCGCCCTTTTTTTAGGATAACGATATCGTCGCAGACTTCAAGCAATTCCTCCAGTTCCGATGAAAACACAATAATGGCTACGCCATTATTAGCCATGTTCGTTAGAATTTGATAGATTTCCGCTTTCGCATGGACATCAACACCGCGAGTAGGCTCATCCAGTATAAAGACGCTTGGTTCAGCCGCAACACAACGGGAGATGACTACTTTTTGTTGGTTCCCGCCGCTAAGGCTGCCAACAGGCTGTTCAATGGATGAACATTTGACAGTCATTTTTTTCGCAAGTTCTTCAGAATAACTTATTTGCTTGGCATAATCGAAAATTCCTGCCTGTTTGCACATCTTGTTAAAAATTGAAAGCGTGCTGTTCTCCCGAATGGAAAGCAGCGGAATAAACCCTTCTACTTTTCGGTCTTCAGACACCATCGTTACTCCATTTATCAGCATATTATCGGGCGTAACCTTGTCGATTTTTTCCCCATTTATTAAAACTCTCCCGGAATCGATTGGATCAAGACCAAAAATCGCCCGCGCAATTTCGGTTTTCCCGGCACCCAATAAACCACATACCCCAAGAATTGAGCCTTTGCTGACTTTAAGATTTATATTACCAAATTTATTGGAACTGCTAAAATCAATTAATTCCATTGCAATTTGGTTCTCGTTTTGTATCTTTTTTCTATCCTGACGCTTAATTGTCGCACTGCCCATCATAGCGGTTATCAGCGTATCCTTGTCAATATCTTTGGCATAGAATACGCCGTTATTTACACCATCCTTGATAACCGTTACCCGGTCTGATATAGTCAAGACATCTTTCAAAAAATGGGAAATAAATATAGTGGAGACTCCTTGTTTTTTTAATCGGTCAACAATCTCGAAAAATGTCTTTTTTTCCTTTTCGTTTAGGGATGAGGTAGGTTCATCCAACACCAACACACTTGCATTCATGGTAAGCGCCTTGAGAATCTCGATGATTTGTTTTTCAGCGCCACGCAGTCGGCCTACCTTTTCAGTAACATCCAGATTGATTTGGATCATATCCAGAAGTTCCTGCGCTTTTTTCTTCGTTTTCGTCATATCATACAAGCCGAAACGGTTTTTTTCCAACCTGCCTATAAATATGTTCTCTGCAACGCTTAAATCTGGGCAAATATTCAGTTCCTGATGTACGAAGGATATACCGTATTTTTCTGCATCTTCTGACCGTTTAATATTCGCATTTTGTCCATCTATATAGATCGTTCCGGCATCTGCGTTGTGTATTCCGTTGAGTATTTTTACAAGAGTGCTTTTTCCGGCTCCATTCGCTCCCATCAAGGAATGAACCTCGCCTCGCCGCAATTGGAAAGTAACACCTTTTAAAACCGGGTTGCCAGCGAAATCCTTGTAGATATCCCGCATCTCCAGCTTCAAATCTTTTTCCATAGCACGCTCCCTCCCGCCGTCTGCTCGGCCCCGAGAACTATTTATCCAGGGCCGAGCATGGCAAATCATCACAATATGAAATGATATTGACTCGGTTTACTTTACGATATATCCCCAAAGGGTTTCTTTCAGTTCTTCGATGTTATCTTTGGTGACTACATCACCGCCATAGAAGATTTTTTCTTCGACAGCTTCGCCTGCGAAGAACTGCTCCATGGTTTTAATAACGTCTCTCCCCAAGGTAATGGGGTATTGGGAAAAAGTAGCGTCTACTTGACCGGCAGCTATGTAATCAAGGGTTTCACCAGCGCCATCAACAGAATAAAGGCCAACGTGGCCATCTTCGCCAACAAGCGCATTTTTCTCGGACTCTTTTAGGGCAGCCAGAATGCCGGGTACCAAAGCATCCGTGCAAGTGAAGATGACATCCAGATCGGGATTGGATTCAAGATAGTTTTTTGTAGTTGACATGGCGGCTTCATTGCTGTATGCGCCAGCGGAAGGCTCACCGATGATTGTAATGTTGTCGTGCTGCTCCAACACACTCTTTACACCAGCAGTGCGATCCAGAGTTGGCGTATCGGACAGAACACCTTGGATAATTAAAACTTTGATATCTTTGCCCGCATAATCGGCGACTATTTTTTCACCCATAGCCACGCCTACAGCAACGTTATCTGTTTCCAGAGTTGCTTCTACTTTGCCGGAACCACGGCGGTCAATACAGAAAACCGGCACGCCCTTTTCAGAGCACTCTGTGATAGCACGGCCAATTGCTTCACTGTCAATGGGCGAGATGCAGATTGCGTCAACACCGGTCGTAACCTGATTTTGCAGTTGTGTGATTTGGAGATTGATGTCACCGTTGGGATCAAGCAGGACCGGCTCCCACCCCTGCGCTTTCGCCTGTTCCTCAAATCCAAGCCAGCAGGCCGCAAAGAATGTGGTAAATTGGCTTGGAATAGAATAAGCGACAATCTTCTTTTCACCACTGGGGGATTCTTGTGTGCCTGCGGTTTCCAGGGAGCTGGAAGGTGCCGTTGCTTCCGGTGTGGAACCAGGTTCCGTTTGCGACGCTCCACCACCATTGTTACAACCGGAAAAGATTCCAAATGTTAAGATTGCAGTTAATACAAAGGCCAGCGCTTTTTTCATGTTTTTATCCTCCATAAAATGTCTGTAATCCACTTATTGCTGCTGTAATATTATTTTATATTTTGATTGCTTGAGGATTACATTTCTATATTATCACAATACAGTCATTATAACAATCATAAAATCCTTAATTTTGACTTATAATAGTCATAATTAAGGATTTTATATATAATATAGAATATAATGAATGACATATGTGCAAATTAGTCAAGTCAAGGCAATGCATAAAATACTTTACTAGCCTTCACGTTGTTCTGACCCATAGCATTGATTATTTTTACTATAGCGTTGTTCTTAGGAACTCAATAACGCCCATCATATCTTGCTCACCCCATCCTGCGCAAAGGGAAACAAGCGACCTTTGCTGAATTCCATCCGGAATAATATCATCGCCGCTTCGGTATGGTTAAGCGTCCTTAAAGATTTTTTTCTTCTTGAGGATATCCACATACACAGCCAACAGCACAATCGCGCCCTTGACAATGAGCTGCCAAAATGAGTTTACATTGAGCAGATTTAGCCCGTTGCTGATGATGCCGACTATCAGGACGCCGACGACTACGCTTCCGACCTTGCCCAACCCGCCCGACATACTCACACCGCCCAGCACGCAAGCCGCGATAGCGTCCATTTCCGCGCCCTGCGAGACTGACGGCTGTGCCGAGTACATGCGCGAAGCAAGCACTACACCCGCAAAGGCGGAAAGGAAACCGGAAATGGTATAAACCAGCACCTCCACCTTCTTGACGGGAACGCCGGAGAAGTTCGCGGCGTCACGGTTTCCGCCCAACGCATAAACATAAGTGCCGAACTTTGTGCGGGAAAGCAGAACCGTTATTACAACGATGAAGAAGATCATGTAAATAACCGGCAGCGGAATTACTCCAAGATATCCGGTTCCGATTTTCGCAAAGGATTCGTCAAAGCTGCGGATCGGCAGACCGTTTGAGTAAATATACGCCGCACCGCGCGCTATGTTCATAACCGACATCGTCACAATAAATGGAGCCATACGGGTATAAGCTATGATGACGCCGTTTACAAGACCGCCAAACGTTCCCAGCACCACGCCGCAAAGCGCCGCGATCCAAACGTTCATTCCGTTGTTGACAATCAAACCAACCGTAATCGTGCCGGATAAAGCAACGACCGCGCCAACGGATAAATCGATGCCGCCCAGAATGATAACCAGCATCATGCCAAGCGCCAGATTCGCGTTTGTAGATACCTGCCGCAGTACGCTGAACGCGTTATCCGAAGTAAAAAACACAGGCGACAGAACAGAAATAATAAAACATATAATTATAAAGGCAATGAGAATGCCAAGGTTCTCTTTGAAGTATTTGCCAACTCCACCTAAAACCGAGGGTTTATACGTCTCGTGGCTTGTTTCGTTTGTTTTCACTGTTACTCTCCTCCTGTGGCATATTCCATAATTTTTTCCTGTGAAAAATCGTCCCGCGCAAGCTCCCCCTGTATTTTCCCCCGCGCCATGACGTAAACCCTATCACACATATTGATAATCTCCGGCAGTTCGGACGAAATCATGATCACAGCCAATCCTTCCTGTGCCAGTTGGTCGATGATTGCGTAAATTTCCGCTTTAGCGCCCACGTCCACACCGCGGGTCGGCTCATCCAGAATGAGTACTTTGGGCTTTGTGGCCAGCCACTTTGCCAGTACGATCTTCTGCTGATTTCCACCGGACAGATTCATCGCCAACTGCTCAGGAGACGGAGTTTTGATTGAAAAAGAATCGATATACTTGCGTATGATTTCCATTTTTTTTCGATAGTTTACACGTCCAGCCGCGATGAATTCTTTGAGTACAGTAAGCGTCATGTTGAATCCAACCGCGCCCTTGAGTACAAGGCCCTCTTTTTTGCGGTCCTCGGGAATCAATGCGATTTTGTGTGACATCGCGTCGCGCACATTGCGGATTTGCACGGGTTTTCCTTCCAGAAGAACAGTACCCGCATCCAGCGTGTCAATGCCGAAAACCGCCTTCATCACCTCGCTGCGCCCGGCGCCAACCAGACCCGCAAAGCCGACGATTTCACCCTGCTTCACCGAAAACGCTACGCCCTCAAACTGCCCGCGCTTTGTCAGCCCGACAGTCTCAATCGCCATATCGCCAAGCTCTCGGTTGGTGCGTGTGTAAAATTCGGTCAGGCTGCGGCCAACCATCATACTGATTAGCTCGTTTTTATTCGTATCCTTGGTAATCAGGGTACCGACATAAGTACCGTCCCGCATGACTGTGATCTTATCGCTAATTTCGAACAGCTCCCCCAGCTTATGGGAAATGTATATCATGCCGATGCCTTTTGCCCGCAGACTGTGAATAATCTTGAACAGCTGCTTCACCTCATGCTC
>Ga0153946_1001470_pt1 | contig 10057 bp, 2 predicted proteins | sample TSNJ030MetaG_FD_104751 | JGI IMG/M metagenome (GOLD analysis project Ga0153946, IMG submission 104751) | Attine ant fungus gardens microbial communities from New Jersey, USA - TSNJ030 MetaG | ecosystem: Host-associated > Fungi > Mycelium > Unclassified | place: USA: New Jersey, Wharton State... | reverse complement strand
TATATCGCACTAATACATCACTAGAGTATGCACCTACATCTAGAATAATCACATCATAATAAAATCCTTCAACATAATTATCCGAAGTATTCTCTGTATTTTCACTACTATGATTATCTATATATTTATGAATGGGATAACCACAATGAATACATTGTTCTGCTTTATCTGAAACTTGTTTATTACATTCTGGGCAGTTAATTAATGCCATTACTTCACACTCCTTTTGTTCGTTTACATTTAATATATCACATTTGTATAAATAATAGAAATATTTATATAAAAAAGTCACTTAAAAAAGCGTATAGTGATATTAAAAATTTAACCTCAAATGGCCAATTCGGCAACGCCGCCTCCACTAGCCTAGATTTATTATCATCTTCCCTTGATAAATTTCCTGTTAGAGCCGGTCTGGCCGTAGGAACAACCCTTCTATTGAAAGCCAGCCTAGATAAATTAGCCGATACCTATAACTTAACCTACGACGCCGCCTACAAAAACACTTCCATAAGCCTGGACAACTATAAAAATCAAAAAGCTGAAGTGGATTCCTTAAATACACAATTACAAACAACCCACGAACGAATGGATAAGTTAAACAACATTAAGAATCCTACTTTAACTGATCATGCAGAACTAACAAACTTACAGAAGCGTTCAGATGAGGCTGAAAGAAACCTGGCAATAAAGCAGAAAATGGCTCAGTTTACCCAAAAGGAAGCTGCCGACAATGCCAAAGACACTTTGAACAGTGGGAAAAAAAGTGTTGCTCAGGAAGCTGCTGTTAAATATGATGGTGCCCCGGCGGTATACCAACAAGACTATGAAATGCGTGATGTCGCTGGTGCTATTATAGAAAATGTTTCCGAGATCGAAAGATATGAAAATAAAATCAAAGACTTAGAAAAGCAAAAACTGAGTTTCGAAGTGGACAGTAGTGAGTGGAAAAAGGCAGATAAAGAAATCCAGAAATGCAACAATGCCATCAATATGCTAAATAATGATTTGGATGATAAAGTCCCTCAATTAGAAACCATCTTAGAAGCTATTACTTTAGATGGCGAAGGTCTCATCGCCCTTGATGGTTATGAGAATGAATTCAATCGTGTCCAAAGTGCCCTTGATGCTCTAACCGGAGACGCCGGCTCCTATGAAAAAAAGCTAAAAATAGATGCAATATTCGAAAACGATGAGTTTCAAAAGGCCCAGCAAGAACTGGTAGATGCTATGCGGCTTGGAGAAGATATTTCAGTTGATGACCTAACCAACCAATTTCCAGGCCTGGTTGCCGCATGTGATGAAGCTGGTATCAAAGCCAAGGATCTTCTTGCAAACCTTCAGGCAATTGCAGCTCAGGAAGGTGGCATGACTGCATTAGAAAGGGATTTTCTTTCTACCATCTCCACGATCGAGGGTGCTATTGATAACGTTGAAACTATGAAAAACATCCTGTCTGAGTCTACATCTGGCTCTGGGATCTCACCTGAAAGTGTCAAAATGTTCCATTCTATGTATGGACCTGATGCTGAAAAAGCTTTAGAGAAAACAGCTGGTGGCTACCGGCTTAATAAAGAAGCTCTGTCCGAATTAGAATCACAACACAAATCGCTAAATGAAGTAGATATACTTTCACAACTCAGCTCACAATATGATCAACTGCGTGACACGCAGGAAGACATCGCGAAAGCTAATCTGCTGGGACAGGATACCACGATTCTTGAAACCAAACAAAATGGTATCAATGCCCATATTGATGAATTAAAAGAATTGCAATATCAATACGAAACCACTTCCTCTGCTTATAGTAAATGGCAAGCCGCGTTAGCCGGCGGCGAAGATGGTGATATGTATGATTCTATCCAGGGAAACCTTCAATCCATTGAAGATATGTTTAACCGGGGACTATATGGTACTGAAGCATTTAAAACCTCCATGAATCTATTATCATATAGTGATACTTCCGATGATTCAACCGAAGACCTAATCGAAAGATATCACCGGCAGATGGATACGGTTAAAAAGTACATGACTGATGATTCCCAAGGTGTCAACACGTTTTTAAGCGATTTCGCAACCCAGGGTGATAGTGAATTTGAGTGGTCTTTGAATTCAAATATTGATGAAATTGCGGAACAGCTTGATGTAGATGTAGAGTTTATTGAAACCATCCTTAGTAAAGCATCTGATTTTGGGCATAATGTTGACTTTGAATATCCGCTTGAATCACTTGGTGAAATGAGAACAACTGCTGAAGAGGCAATCCAATCTTTAACCGATTTGGAAGCCAATGCTCTTGCAGGCGTCAATCTTGATGCCGATTCACTACCGGCTATAACTGATGAGATAAAAGCTGTTCAGGAATATATTAAAGCTCTTGAGGAAAACCCCAGCGAAGAACACAGTGCCGAAAAACTTGAACATGCCAAAGAAATATTAGATTATTTGGTGGCCCAACAAGAAATATTATCACAGACCGAAGGATTTTCATTTGATCTGAATCCGGAGGAAATGTTAGAAAGCTTAAATGTTGCCACTGAAGCAGTCAATGCCTTTTATGAAAAAGTACAAGGAGACGGGGCAGAATCATTCCAATTCAATTTCGAGGCAGGAGCAGATGAAATTGATGGTGAAATTGCAAGAGCTGTTGAAATGATGGAGCTATTTAAAGACCGGGACGGCAATCTGGATTTATCGATTGAAGGCGCTGATTCTGCATTATATATTTTACAGTCATTAGTTGCTCAAAAAAGCGAAGTGTCACAACCGGTCATCATGGATGTAGACAGTTCACAAGTGGCTGGCGATCTTGGCGGTGCCATCTCACAATTACAGCAATTTCATACTGCAGTTCAAGAGCTTAATAATGCTCAAACCTTAAAAAGTGCGGGTGTCGATATCGATGTCTCAGCCGCTGAAGCTAAAGTCAGCAGTCTTGCTCAATCCATCCAGGGCATTGATCCTACCATTCTGGCCAGCCTTAATATTGATACCGGCTCAGCTCAAACCATCTCCTCCTCTCTGGCCGCATTATCCCCTGAGATAATGGTCAAAGCAGGGGTGGATACCTCTGCTTTATCTGCACAAACTGTACCGCCTCAAAGCGGAACAGTTAAATATGATGCCGATTTTTCTACCGCCATCAGCAAAAAACCACCCGAAAAATCTGGCGTTGTCAACTACACAGCAACCTTTAAAACCCTTTCTCCACCCGTTCTAACTCAATTTATCAGAGTTGTGAAATCCCCACTCTTCACCGGCACCGCCCAGGCTGCCGGTACTGCCCACTCCTACGGTCACGCCTTCGCTTCCGGTAACTGGTCCGTCCCTCGCAATGAATTATCCTTAGTTGGTGAATTGGGGCAAGAAACCGTAGTTCGCGGCGGTCATTACTTCACCGTAGGTGATACCGGTGCCGAATTTGTCAATCTACGACGCGGTGACATCGTCTTCAACCATCTCCAAACCAGAGATCTGATGTCCAAGGGGTACGTCAACAGCCGGGCTTCTGTTTACGGTATGGCCTACGCCGGAGGAACGGTCGGCAACATATCCACCATTTCATCGGCCAATTCTAAAGCCACTACCGTCAGCACTGCTTCTAATAAAACCGGCGATGCCTTAAAAGAGCTAACCGATTATTTTGATTGGCTGAAGATCCGTTTAGAAATCGTTGCCAAAGAAACCAAACGCGCGATGGATGCCATCGACAATGCCGTCGGCATCGCCAACAAACAGTCTCAAACCGCTCTCGCTCTTTCCAAAACCCAGTCAGAAATGACTGCGGCAAGGCAAGCTTATGACAAATACATGGCGCAAGCCAATAGCTTCGCCAGTAAGGCCGGACTGTCTGCCGGCTTGCAAAAGCAGGTTCAGACCGGTGCTTTCGATATCAGTAAATACGATGATGATACCAAAACCAAAATCAAGGAATATCAGGATTGGTATAATAAAGCCCAGTCTTGCCTGGATACCATCGAAGATTTAAAGAAACAGGAGCAGAAATTAGCCTTACAGAGGCTGGAAAATATCGATAAGTATTACAATGCCGTAATTGCCGTTAACAAATCCATGCAGGATACCAATAAAGCACGGATGAGTCTCAGCAAAGACCTCGGCTCTAACATCCTCTCTTCAGAGATCACCGATTCTCTGCAAAGTTCAATCAAAAAACAGCAGGAAAGCTATGATAAGACCGCTCAGCAATTAGCAGAATACCAGAAAGAATTCAACAATCTGGTTGCCAAAGGTTATATTGCCAGGGATTCTGATGCATGGTACGACGGCCAGAAGCAGCTTGAGAAATTTACCGAAGAGATGTATAAATCACAGTCTGCTCTCATCGATTTTCAGGACCAGTTAAGAGAATTAGACTACACTGCTCTGGAACAGACCATCGACCGCATCTCTGACGCTCTCGACCGGCTGCAGAATGGCGAGAAACTAAAAGATAAGCGCGATGAGCAAATGACCGAAGCTGAATATCTGCAGCAACTGGATGAGGTAAACAAAAGCATTGATACTAACTATAAACTTAGAAATGCAAAGCTAGAGGAACAGGCTCTCTACGATGTCGGTTCTGAACGCTATAATTCTCTGGCCAAAGAAATCGCTAAAATCGATAGTTCTATTTACAGCTCTCTGAATGAGATTGAGTCTATCAAAGATAAAATCGTTGAAGTCCGCCTCTTTGATTTCAAACAGGAACGAGAAGATGCCAAAGACCTGATCAGTGAATTAGATACCTTCCGTAAGTTCTTGAATGATGACGCCTTTGTTGATAAGAATGGCGTTCTCACTGGTGATGGTCTTGCAAATATTGCGCTAATCGGACAGGCAATGGCTATTGCCAAACAGGAAATCGCTGAATATACAGAAGGAATATCAAAATTGGATGAACTCCTTCAAAACGGTATGATCGGGACTGCGGAATACGAAAAACAACAGTCTGAATTCCTCAAGGCTATCAAGGACTCTGCCCTTAATGTCGAGGGCTATAAAGAAACTTTAATAAGCCTTTACAAAACCCAGCTAAAAACTGAAAACAGCGCTCTGTCCGAGAGTATCAAACTGCGTAAGCAGGCCCTAAAAAGCATGGAGAATTACTATAGCTATGCGAATAAGGTCAATACCCAGACAAAAGATGTCAATGCCATAAAAGCCCAGATCGCCGCCTTACAAGGCGTCAACAACACCTCCGCCCAGGCCGAACTGAAACGTCTGCAGGCTCAGCTTCACGATGCTGAAGATTCACTAAGTGATACTAAGCGCCAGCATCAAAACGACATGATTGAGCAGGGCTATAACGAAATGTCTGACGGACTTGATAAAGCCTTAGAAGACACATTGGACGAATTGACTTATAATGCCGATAAACAGGAAGAAGTCGTCGCCAACATGTTGAATAACGTCGTCGGTATGTATGGAACTGCCTACGATGCGATCCGGAACATCATCGCCGGTACCGGCTTAGTCGGCAGTAATGATTTCAATAACAGCGTTTCCAACATCGGTTCTGCGGGCGGTGCTGCTGATATAGTAAACAGCGCCGCCAAATCTCAGCATCAGGTCAGCTCTTCCAATACTTCTAACGCCATTAACACCGGCGGCATTAATATAGATCATTCTGCAATAGAGGACGATCTGGCAAAAGCCCCCAATACGGATAACCGCCTTTGTGCTGAACTAAAACTAACACAGTCTTCTGTATCTATGGAAGAAGGCGGAAGTAAATCGGTCACCGCCGCAATTCGACCCACCGATGCTAAAAACAAAACCCTTTCCTGGACCTCCTCTGATCCTTCTGTCGCCACCGCCATAAATGGCCAAATTAAAGGGATAAAAGCCGGTACTGCGCGGATTACTGCCAGCACCACTGACGGCAGCGGTTTATCGGCTTCCTGTACAGCCACGGTCACGGCCAGGCCCAAACCACCCACTCCCGATACCACAACATCTAAATCCACGCAGGGAGACGGCGTTCCGAATGTGGGTGATAAAGTTACCTTTACCTCCGGTCTTTATTACGAAGATTCCTACGGTAAAGGCCGAAAAGGAAGCTACTATCTCGGAAAACAGGTTTATATTACGAAGGTTAACGCCAAAGGATCAAAACCCTATCACATCAGCACCGGCACTACCCTCGGTAAAGGTGATCTGGGCTGGCTGACGCTCAGTCAGATAAAGGGTTATGCAGCCGGCACCAGCCATGCCTCCGACGGCCTGGCACTGTTTGACGACACGGCCGGCCAAAGATTGGATCTGGGCTCAGAAGTAATTATGACCAGCCATGGTGTTCTGCGCCAGATGAATGCCGGTGATATGGTCTTTAATAAAGACCAGACCAAAAGATTGTGGGAAATGTCTCAGAATCTCGCAGGCCCGAACATCGGTGCCAGCAAAGTAGCCGCTTATAATGTGGAACGCCAGAGCAACCGTCAGGTCAATATACATTTTGATAGCATGCTCAACGTGGAAGGCAACGCCACACCGGATACCCTTACCCTGGCCGACAGTATGATTCCCGAACTGGCCGGTAAACTCGGCCGCTATGTCACCAAAGAACTCAAAAAGATTTAATAATTGAAAGGACGTGAACCTCAAACATGGTTAAATTATGCGAAGATTTTATATATTCCGATCAAGCTCTGAGCCAACTCGGATTTACCACGGCAGACTTTCACAATGATGAGGAGATCCCGCTTGCGCTGCAGCGGGAAATTATCAAAGGTGAAACCAACAACTACCGCAAGCGGGCCAACCATATCACAACTACTTATTCGGGTACGCTGGAAATGGAATTTCACTTAATCAAAAAAGCATATGACCGAAGATCTCTGGACGATCTGGAGATTTCCAAACATGAAATCCGGGCCGTCACCAGATGGCTGTCATCCGTTTCCCGCCCTGCCCTTTTGCAGATAGCGGTACCGGAAGCAGATGAAGATCTGTTCTACTTCGGTCTGTTCACTAACATCGAGACCTTCACGGCCGGCGGCCGGGTCTATGGTCTGATCTTAACCTTTACCAACGATTCCCCCTTTGCTTATAGTGATATTATCACTGATACCTTTGAATTGCAGGGGCATATTGATAAGGTCATCGATAATAACAGCGATCTGCTGGATGATTACTGCTATCCCGTCATCCACATCGCCTCTGGTGAGAAAGGAGACTTCTATCTGTGCAATTTTAACGATACCGAGCTCCTGACAGAAGGCAAATTTTCACTGGGTGAAGATGCCGATACTGCCTTTGAACATTTCCTCAAAAAAATCGAGACCTATGCCGTCACTAAGGGCTACACTACGGACTACTATTACGACAGTCAATATAAATTTATTACCATCGCAGATGATACAGCCATTCGTTTTAAATACCGCGACAGCAATGCCGATGAATATCATTGTTTTGCATATTACCAACCCGATGGCTCCTATAAGATTTTAAAAGGCGGCTTTCTTTCTCTCAGCCTGCTGAAAGACCTGCCAATTACCATCGACTGCGAACTCTTAACAATCTACGATGATCTTGGCCGAATGGTACTCTTTAAAGACATCGGTTTGGCGGATGAAGATTATATCTACTGGCCGCGGCTTAAAGATGGCACCAATACACTGCACTTTTTCGGCTCCGCCGGCAACGTTACCTTCACCAGAAGAGAAATGATAAAGGCAGGTGTTCTCTGATGAAAATGACCCACAATGTGTATAAAAGAGCCCAGCAGTCCCATATTTATCTCGGTACGGCCGATAACAGGAAAATCTGCGTATTAAACGGCATCCGGCCAGAATCAGTGCAGCTCAGCCTGAAGCTTAATAATACCTTTGACCTTTCATTTCAGGTCGATCGTTATCTTGACTGCTACGGCAGACAAATCGAATCCGGCGGATACCATTTGCTTGATGAAGCCATGCGCCTGTACGTGGAAAATATCGGCTGGTTCATCATGCAGGCACCATCGGTACAAAACGACGGTACCACCGAATCAAAATCGGTCAACGCCGAATCAGCCGATTGCGAACTGGTCCAGCGTGATCTGGTCGGATTTAAAATTAATATGGGAACTACCGATTCATGGGAAATGCTGTCAGATGAAAATGTTGAAATAGATGAGAGCGGTGTGGAACATGCATTATCGCAGATCCGCTTCTATGATGAGGATAATCCTGATCTGAGCCTTCTGCACCTGGTTCTGCAAGCTTCGGAATTGGATGGCTGGACCATCGGCGAAATCGATAATTACCCGAAAGTCTACACCTCCTTTCAGGACGGTGAATTGATCGAAAAACACATCCTGCTGCAGGATGAGATTCCTTATTTCAATGTTGATTCACAGAGTGTCTATGCCTTTTTAACCCAGAGCATCGCCCGGTATTTCGAATGTGTGGTGCTCTTTGATATTGAGAATTTTACAATTAACATATACCGGGTTGAACACCTCGGTAAAGATACCAATATTACAATCGGTCTGCGCAATTTGCAGACTTCCAATAGCATTACGGTTGATGAGAACAGCATATATACCCGCTATCGCGTAAGTGGCGGCGGCGGTCTAAATATCCGTTATGTCAACTTCGGTCATGACATCATTGAAAATCTGGATTATAAATTGAATACCAGATATATGCCGGCTGATCTGATCGAAAAATATAAGATATGGCGGGATGATCTTGAGATCAACCGGATTGAATATATCCGCCTGACCCGCCTGTATAATGAACAGCTAAATATCATATCGGAGTTGTCTGACCGGGTTCCCCTGGATGATTGTTCCACCGACTGGTATACCTTCTCCCTGACCGCTCTGCAGACTGAGCTGTCCGACAACGAAGCCTATAAGCTGGGCCTTGAATCTTTGTTTAAGAACGAAAACGGCATGGTTGATATGGATGCTCTGATGGCTTCGGATATAGCTGGTGAATACCATCAGATCGTGGATATCATCATGCCTAACATTGAAATTGCGATGCATAATAAAGTTATCACCGCCGGTGACGATAAAGAAGAATATATTGAAGTCACCGACTGGTCCCTATGCGGGATCGATGAACTGGATACCATGCTGAAGAAATTCGAGGGCGAGAAAGAAATCCTGGAAAAGAACGGATACAGCGAGCCCTATTCCGAAGAAAGCGGGCACACCAAAGATTATCATGACCGGTGTTACGCCAAATATCTGGAAACTTTAGATCAATTGAACGAGAATGTTCCCGGCTCCTGCGCCGAAGCCTATGTACAGCGCACTGACGAAGCCGCTGAAGCAAAGATGATAAGTGCGCAGTATCTGGCCGAACGCACATCGATTGCCCGGTCGGTTGAAAAAGAAAGTTGGTGCGGCACTTCCGCCGATAACAAACCGCTTACCTTTACCGCGGAAGACTTGAAGTTACTTGCATCACTTTATAACGACACCGATTATACCAACGATAATATGTTCCTTGTTTCCACCGACGATCAGCTCACCGCCATTGATGAACAGCAAAAGCTGCTGGATGCGGCGGTTAATGATCTGGCCGGCACCTCCCGGCCGCAATACCGCTACACTACCACTTTAGACAATTTCCTGCCGCTGGCAGAATATAAAGATTATGCAAAATATCTAAATCTGGGTGATTTTATCTGGCTGGGTATCCGGGATGATTATCAGGTTCGCCTGCGGGTGATTGGAATCACCTATAATCCGGCTGTCTTTGACAATCAGATTACCATTGAATTCTCAAACATGGTAAAAGCCAGGGCGGCCAGAAACGACTTTGCCGCCCTGCTCAGCCTAAACGGCGGCAGCGGGAAAAATAAGATCTCCGGATCAGCGAACAGTTCCTCAGCAAATACGAATACCGGTTCACTGCAGTATATTCTGGATAAAATCCTCAGCTCAACAGCCTTTACGAACAAAGTGAACAACTCTATTAACCAGACCTTCGGCGGATATATTGGAACGTTGATGGTGCTAAAGGAATTGGAAGCTGAGATGATAAAGTGTGTTAACCTGAAAGCTGAAAACGGCTTCTTCGGCTACCTGCGCAGTGAATTAATTTCCGCCGGTATGCTCATCGCC
>Ga0153946_1001468_pt1 | contig 10060 bp, 10 predicted proteins | sample TSNJ030MetaG_FD_104751 | JGI IMG/M metagenome (GOLD analysis project Ga0153946, IMG submission 104751) | Attine ant fungus gardens microbial communities from New Jersey, USA - TSNJ030 MetaG | ecosystem: Host-associated > Fungi > Mycelium > Unclassified | place: USA: New Jersey, Wharton State... | reverse complement strand
CATGGCTCCTTGGGTCTTCTCTCTCCCTTACGCTGCTTCGCAAGCTACGCAGCTACCCTCATACACCGGATCTTTCGCATAAGATAGTTGGCAGGGATTCTTGGCTATTTTTCAAAAACATTTTAAATATCGTCAAATATTTAGCGACCTTGTTTACTCAAAAGGCTTAATTTGCAGTTGCTACATAATGTTCTTCCATACTGGAAAGCCTCGGCAATGCATTATTTTCCAACAAATCAACCTTGATAGTAATTATAAAAGCAATTGTTTTAGTTCATCAAAGATTTTTGGACTGGATACAATTAAACTGTTTCCATTTATGCATTCGGGAATGGTAGAATCCTTTTCATCTTTATAATGCCCCATTCTCGCTCCTGCCTCTTTTGCAATTAATTTAGCAGCAGCAACATCCCATGCATGCAGTTCCTCTTCATAGTAGCCCTGCATTCTTCCGCATGCCACCCAGCAAATATCTAAAGCGGCGGAGCCGAGTCTCCGCAAATCCCGTATATGTGGTAACACTCGTTCTAATCGAGCGATTGTTTCATGCATATTATCTTTTTTAGGTGGAAAGCCCGTTCCAATAACGCAAGTTTTTAGTTCTACTGTATCTTTAATCAATATTCTATTATTGTTCAAAAAAGCCCCCGTATTCTCTGTTGCGTAAAACAGTTCATCAAGAAAAGGATTGTAAACAACACCATGCCGCACTTTATAATCAACAGCATAGGCAATTGACACAGCAACTTGATAATGACCATTTGCATATCCGACAGTACCATCTATAGGATCAACAATCCATGTAGGGTTTTGTAAAGTCTGTTTTTTGTACTCGTTGTCTTCTTCAGAGAATATTTCATGATTATGAAAAATCCTATGGATCTCCGCCTTAATAATATCATTTGATATTAAATCTGCTGTTGTGACAAGTTCATGTCCATCTTTTACTGATTCACTATAAAGTTTTGTCTCTCGCAACTCTTTTATCTTCGCTCCGGCAAGTTTGGCAATCCGAATTGCTTCATTCATAATTTCATCCAAATAAAATCAACCTCCTATAACAGCTCATTTTCATTAAGATATTTTTTGCAGCTTCTCGCTATGCTCTCGTACTACTTTTTTTAATGTATCCACATCCGATTGTATAGACTCAATAGCTTCTGTACTATTTATGTATCTATTTGCAGTTGCTACATAATGTTCTTCCATACTGGAAAGCCTCGGCAATACATTGTTTTCCAACAAATCAACCTTGATTGCACGCATTTCAACCTTGATTGCACGTATTTCAACCTTGGTTGCACGCATTTCATCATTTATCGCCCTGATATCTTGATTTATATTTCCATATGTTGCATTCATATTATTCTTAATTGGCTGTACAGCAGCGTTAATCTTTTTATCAACGATTTCGGAAATCGCCATTAATAATTCATTGTCCGTCATGCCATCACCTCATTTTCATTTGGTCTATTCCATCTTGATATCTACGATATGTATCAGTATAACAAGCCTCCAAAGTATTTAGCCTTGGAATAACATTATTCTCCAGTAAATCAATCTCAATACGATTAAGCCTATTTTCAATTGGTTTTAATTTAGCGTCAAGCTTTTTATCAAATATATCGGATATTTCTATCAGCAATTCATTGTCAGTCATGAAGTTTCCTCCTAAATCTAAGATATGTTTCCTCTACTCATTATTAACCAACATCTTCCTGGGATTAGTATAGCATTTGTCTTTGCTTACTTCAATCGCTTTCTGTAAAATGACAGGAACCTTTTCCTGTTGTCAAACTGTATCACTTACTTTATCCGGTCTGCATAAACCCGCCCGTGTCTGTCTATTATAGACCTTTTTAACAATCTGACATATGCCATTAAGTCTTGTGAAAACAATGCTGCATATGTAATTGCTGAAAGACATAATCCGAAGGCTAAAAATTGTAATGCTTCGATAAGGCACCCAATGGGTGAAGTATATTTATATTGTACTAAAATATTTTCTGAAGGCAAAAGTATTATATGGTCGTGGTACAAAGTCAATACATTGAAAATCAAATGCATAGTAACCGGTAAAATCAAAGCCTCAGTTTCTTCAAACGCTTTCATTAAAAGCATTGCAAATACAAACGTTATGATAATCCTCTGAAAACCGCTATGTGCAATTGCAAATAAAAAAGCCGACAGAAAGAAACCAAAGCTTTTTTTCATTTCACTATAATAGATATAGATCACATGCCTATAATACAATTCTTCAAAGATTGCAGGTAATACCCCTAAAAGAAAGACATATATTAGAAAGGAAGGCATGTCCAAAGGTGCAATTTTATGAATTATATTGAAATTTTCCGTCAGACTAATATAAACTAATCCTAAGCTGTCAAATACAAATTTACTCGCATAGAAAAACAGAACGGTTGCCAGCAAATTACGGATATAGGTTCTCTTTCCTGTTTCTAAATTAATTATTTTTAATTCCGTATATCCGGGAAATTTCTTTAATAATAAAAAAGAAAATCCGCCAATTATGAATATCTGGCTAAAGGTTGAAGAAAGCAGACGCAGCGTATTTTCTGACTGATTCTGAAAAACAAAACTTACCAAAGCCGGCATTACCAGGTTTGTTAATATAAGGATCCACACAAAAGAAATGATTATAATGTATGAATTCTTGTTCTCACTCTTATACTTTTTCTTATTTCTCATCTTATTCATTTCAATTTTACTCCTGATTTTCACTGATTACTTTAACCGGATCAGCTTTGACAATTTTTAATGCAGGTAAAATACCGGCAAACGCAGTTAAAAGCAGAACCACTACCACTGTTATAATGGCTATCTTTAATGATATGGTAAAAGCACCCGAAGAAATACCGCTATATAAACGATATTGAAGGGACATAAAAAAATCGACTGCCGCAGAAAACAACACAGATAATATCATGCCAATTATAGTACCTATAGCTCCTGTCATAACGGATTCAAAGGAAATACTAAAAATGATGTCCCTTTTTCCAAAACCAAGAATATTCTGAACGGCAAATTGTTTCTTTCTTTCCCCGATCGTAACAAGCATAATACTTAATACATTAATGATAGATATAAACAACAGAATCATCCCTAATATCATACAGATTATACTGGCAGTATCCAAATAACTAAGCATCGATTTTATCGACTCAACAGGAGTAAAAATAAAATTCATATACTTCCGATCCAAATAATTATATACTTCCAGAGTCGCCCGTATATCTGTAATATCAATATTAAGATAGTACCTTCCATTATCTGCATCCGCATTATTTTCTTTGTTATACGAAATCAATTCACTAATGACATCAGATGACACAATAACCGGCTGTGACCCAATATCAAGTTTTCCATCTTCTGTATAAAATCCTGCCATGTATTCTTCTTTAGTAAGATTCAATTTGCTTCCGGATCCTAATTTTCCGGAAAAAACTCCTATAATTCCTACCGTCACCGTTTCCCCATTTACGGTTATCTCAATTTTCTTCCCCAATATGCCCCTAATATCCCGTATCCCCAACAGTTTAACTGCTATTTCATCAATCAGGGCAACTTTACGGTCCCGGGAGCGAAAGTCTCTCCCTGCCACAATTGGCTGAAAATCCGCATTCCCGGATAACGCCGAATTAATTTCAGCCTTGCTAAAAGTAGCATAATCAACATTTCTCCCAGATATGAACTCCGGAACCATAACAGATTTACCATCCAGGCAAAAAGATTCTATATTACTTTCATATTTGTAATTATCTGAAATTGCCACAATATCTTCCATTTGTAATAAAGCAGACATTGTATCGTCTGAAATTGGCAGCGTTTCATTACTCTCGGGTTCTTCTTTCTCTGAATCCGATTTTCTCATTGGGTAAAATTGAATTTGCTTTAACTCAGGATTTTGATCTATTTCATTATTCAATAGTTTCACGGCCCCTTGTTGAAATGAGCTGAAAACCAATATTAAAAAAACGCTGATGCCCATACTGATAATCGGAATTTTCGTTACTCTTTTTCTTGTTATAACATTCCTATATGCCATATAAATCATGTTGCTTATTTTCATAATACTCCCTTTCATTATGAGCACACATTATACTCTGCTTTCAGAGCTTCTATAATCTCAATCCGATTCGCCTTACATACTGCCCGCCATCCGCATAGTACCGTAATTAACGGGGTAACCGTTAGCCAAGGGAATAGAATCGCCGGATTAAACGTAAAAAATACCTCTGAAGGAATGATCATAAAATCAATTTGAACAAATTTCCCCAGCCAAAAACAGAAACCCTTTAAAATTATCATCCCGACAGCGCTCCCCACTATCCCCAGCAAAAATGATTCAAAGATAAACATCCACATAAAAAAGCTTTTTGGAACACCTGTAGTTCTTAACATTCCAATAAACTTTATATTCTTTCTTACTAATATTTCCATGGTATTGATAATACTTAGAGATGAAAATACTAAGAGTATCATTCCACTCAGCATAAACCCATAGCCAATCATATTACTTATACGTTTTATTTTTTGCACCTCTTCATAGTGCGAAACAACTTCGTAAGATGATTTTGTCAGCTTTTCAGTAAAAGGTGAAACTTGATGAATAGAATCAATTTGCACAATTATCTTTGATATCCGGTCCGCCTGTTCTATACCGTAATTCGATACATAAAAGCCTGTACGATAGCTTTTATCAAAACTTTGTTCTGCAGCATCTTCAATTACTCCGCTAATCATTTTTTTATAAACGCTGCCTTTATATTCAAATTCCACTATCTTCCCAATACAGTCCGAAGCCGCCAGGCCCACAGAATCCAGAGCCGATTCTGATACAACGATCCCTTTGCTCTCTTTGTAAGCATTTCTTTGTATCCAGGCAGAGCCATAGGAAAAATCACTGCTTAAAAGGAAATCATGATCTTTGTCAAATACGGTTATAAAGTAATGATCGGTACTTACATCACGTTGGTCAATCAAAAGCACCGGCAATAGTCCCTCATATATAATGCGGGCCCCCTCATATCCTTCATAATTTCCGATGTCCTTAACATCTTGATTGGTTAGGAATGCCGCCGTATCGGAAGGCATGACCGTCACTTGTCTTAAAGTTTCATCCCTTAATATTTGTTCTAAAAGAAATTTTTTTATATTAAAACCTGAATTCATAAAAAAACAAAGCAGAACCGCTCCGATCGTGATATTGATCATCGTTAATATTACCAACGACTTATTATTTCCCCATTTTTTTACAATAACATGGAACATATCAATAAATAATGTCATGAGTATCTCCTAAATCATCATATAAGATTTTCCCATCCTTCAATTCTATCCTTCGATCCGTCAACTCTGCATCACTTTTATTATGTGTAACCAATATGACATTTTTCCCGGATTGCGTTATGGATTTCAGCAGATCAATGATCTGCCGTCCATTTGCAGAATCCAAATTTCCCGTTGGCTCATCTGCAAAAATAATCTGTGGATCATTTACTAATGCACGTGCAATACTAACTCTCTGCAGCTCTCCGCCAGATAATTCAGAAGGTCTGTGTTTGGACCTGTCAGCCAGCCCCACCTGCTCCAATACATTTACTGCACGGGCTATTCTTTCACTCTTTTTCATTTTCGTCGCCAATAATGGCAGCATGACATTTTCAAGAGCTGTATAAGCATTCTCCGTATGAAATGACTGAAAAACAAAACCCATCTTTTTATTTCTAAAGCAGGTGATCTGTTTCTCATTAAATTCTGACAAATCATTTCCTTCAATCAGTACCTTTCCCTGCGTTGGTTTCATCAACCCACTCATTATGTACATCAATGTTGACTTACCCGAACCGGACCTTCCCATAATGGCTGTAAATTCTCCTTTCGAAATAGTAAGGCTGACATCTGCCAATGCAGTAACCGAATGCTTTTGATTTCCACTATATTTCTTTTGTACATTTTCCAATCGTATCTTCTGGTCCATACTTATCCTGCCTCACCATTGATATATTCTAAAATTTCTTTTTCACTGATTTCACTTAAATATTTGGTAGAAACTGTGGGTATTCCAATGTATTGATTTCCTTCTGCCGAATAGGTAACAAAAGGTTTTAGAATCACGTTTCTATCTGTAATATCTTTCATCGGCACGATAATATCACGTGCCTCCCCAGGCATGATTTCTATCTTTTCAAATTGCTCGCCGGTCACGCTGCCAATATCATCCACATTCACGTCAAAAGAAATCTGCTCAATGATAAGAGAGGTGGTGGTTTTATTTTCACAATACAGGAGATATCCATTTGTATCATCTGCAAAAGGAGACGCACCAAAGGAAATATTTTCCGTATCGGTGATGCCGTCACGTAGATCAAGCGTTGCTTTTCCTATTGAATAGCAAAATATTTCTCCCTGTTCTTTTTCATTTTCAAATTCAATGGAATGAAAAGAATACCGTTTGACATTTAAATTTTCCATATTCAGTGTCATGTTCAAGTCGTACAATGTATAATTTTTATTTTGACTTGAGACAGAAAAAACAAAATCTTCCGCTTCGTATTTTTGGCCGTTTTCAGCTATCAATGAACAACGGTAATCAGACTCAAACGTTTGCTTTTGACCGTTTGTATCTATAATAAGAAAATTAATGCTTACAGGATCTTTTATTGATTCTGCAAGATACTGACTACATGGATATATAAAAAATCCTTTTTTAAATTCTTCACTTTGTTTTATACCTAATATTACGGAAAATATAAATAATAATATTGCAGTAAATACACAAAGCAATGGAAAAAACAGTTTTTTCTTCATATGAATTCCTTTCATGAATCATTACTACGAATACTCTGGTACGGCTAATCCTAACAGCCGTACCGGAGTACAAAAACATTGTATTATGAGATGATAATATTAGGAAATTTAGACTTCGTTGTTGAGGTAGTAGAAGAGGGGGCTCCGATATTGACCCAAGCCGGTGACTTTTTAAGAAAAATATAAAGATCTTGCCGCTGTACTTTAGAATAATACTTCCTGGTTTCCGTAGCATCCCTTAAATATACTTTATAGGTCTTCTTGGGTGGTACGGTAACATTTGCAGAATATGTCTTTGCGGTATGCCAGCTGATAGAACCTCCCGCGGTTAATTCAATTGCTTTCACTGGGACTTTAACACCCAGATTAAATGTCCCCTTCAGAGTATAATTGTAAGAATACTGATAATTTTGTTTCTTCTTTGTGTTATTTGTGAATTTTGCAACTAAACTTTTTTCCCCATAACTTAAACTTGATGAAGCAAAATTTGAATCAATACGATTCCTTATTGTAGCCAAAGACCACCATTTATAATCATAATAGGTCGTTGCTGCTGTCTTACTGCTTGATACTACCGGCGGAGCCGCCACACTTAGATATGTACTCATAATTATTGTAATCATAATTAGAGCAGTCATTTTCCATTTTCTCTTTGTTTTCATTAATAATCCCTCCACTTCAAATTATTCCACAGGTATTTTATTTTGTTGCATAGCAAGATCCCCCCTTCTTCTTTCTTATTGTTTACTCCTTACGATTCTGCTGCATATAGCACAGTAAGGGCAGTATAAAAATATCTTCTTCCTTATTCCGGCAGAAACCACTTATAAACTATTCTATCTTTTTCTAAGATTTTGCATAGTAAGGCAATATCCTGTTGATAAATTTTTATGTAATTCTTTTTGTCTTATCTGTTTAATAGGAATAACCGGCAAGAGACTGCCATCGAATAATGAATTTGAAGATAAATTTATCATATATTATTTCTAAAGATTTGTCAATAGCTTTTTTATTCAACTTATTACTTATAATTTATTACTGTTTTGATGTGTAAGATTCGTCTTTTATTTGTAAGTTTATGTATAAACAGTAGACCTTTGTTTATTTTTACTGTATAATTTCAAATAAAAAAACTTCTAAGGATTGATTCCATATGGTAAAAAAATTAAATGTTCTGCTTATCGAAGATAATGAGACTGAATGTGAAGCGATTAAAGAGTATAGCAAAACGACAGATGACATCAACATAATAGCCGTTACCAACAGTTCCCGTAAAGGTATTGAATATGTTAAAGGACTTCTTCCTGATGTTGTAATTTTAGATTTAGAATTACACGCCGGAGATGGAAACGGCATATCTTTTTTGAATACGTTAAATCATTTAGATATTTCCTGTTACCCTTATGTTCTGGTAACTACGAATAATATAAATTCGATCACTCACGCCAAGGTTCGAAATTGCGGAGCCGGTCATATTATGACTAAAAATCAGAACGATTACAGTGCCGGGTATGTGATAGAATTCCTTAGGGATATGAAAGATTATATTAAGAGCAGCGCCCATATAAATAAATCAATTTCGAATCTCTCCACCATCGAAACACCGGAAGAATTTTCAAAAAGAATATCACGCTTGATTAATAAGGAATTCGATCTGGTTTGTCTTAGTCCAAAGATGAAAGGTAGAAATTATCTGAAAGAAGGAATTCAAATTCTCATTCAGAATGAAAATGAAGCAGGTATTTGCGCTCTGATTGCCCAAAAACACAAAAAAACAGATGCCAGCGTGGAGAGGGCAATGCAGCATGTACTCAATCATACCTGGAGAACCATGCCGATTGAAGACTTGAAAAAATATTATACTGCCTATATTAACCCGCAGAAAGGTATCCCCACAAAAACTGAATTCATGTATTATTATGCAGAGAAAATAAAAAATAATATTTAATTAAATAAGCCAATCAAAACTGCAGCATTCTGTCATATTTTAACTTATCGCTGAGTAAAAAAGTAATCTTTTTTGCATTTGCCGTTTTCAGCTATACCGGCAAAACCTATGGGCAATTTTACAGTCTCAAAATTTATATTGAATGTCAAAAGTAAAAATGCTATAATTCTGGCATCAAGAAAGTTTCTATATTTAAATATATCTATTTTCTAAGATTTCCACAAAACATCCCCCAAAATATAATATGTTATAATACTTACTTCTATGATTTATCATCTATTTCTCAATTGATTCTTAAATACAGTAGGAATACAAGACTGCATGATTACTGTATTCATTTATATTCTGTTAAACCGAACTTCTTCGGTGAATATTCATAGTGTAAATTATTTTAATGTCATACCCTGGAGACTTTTTTGAAATACAAAATCAACACATTAGGAAAGCGAGGTCCGGATGGAAAAAACATTACAACAGGAAACCAAAGATTTTATATCACTGAAAGTAGATTTTGCTTTCAAGCACGTCATGAAAAATAAGAAAGTGCTTAGGGGTCTGCTTGGTACCATTTTTGAAATAAGTCCCGAAGAGATCACGGATATTGAGTTTCGTGATACATCTTTGACCAAAAGTGCACCCGATGGGAAGCAAGGGATTCTGGATGTCAGAATCACAGTTAATCGCAGGAAACACATCAACATTGAATTACAGATAAATTATTTTCAATATTGGAAGAACCGTACTATGTTTTATAACTTTAAGATGTTCGTCGACCAGGGGCGGTCCGGCAGCAAGTATAAAGAATTCAATCCATGCATACATATCAGCATCTTAGATTTTAATTTATTTCCGGATTCCGGAAAATTCCACTCAAAGATCCAACTGCTGGATACCGAAAACCATCAATTATATACTGACAAAATAGCATTTCATGTGATAGAATTAAAGAAAGTAAAAAGTGCCTTAATCGAAGCGCAGGGAAATGAACTTTACCACTGGTGCATGCTTATCAATGCGAAAAGCAGGGAGGAATATGAAATGTTGGCCAATAAAAACGAATATTTGAAAGAAGCAGTGGACGAGATCCAAAAGATTAACCGGGATCGGGCTTTAAGGGAAGAATATTTAAAAAGAAAAATGGCAATCATGGATGAAGAAAGCCAGAAAGACTCTTACTTCGAAGCCGGATTGAAAAAGGGTGTGGAACAAGGGCTGGAGCAAGGGTTGGAACAAGGGCTGGAGCAAGGGAAAATCGAGAACGCCATATATAATGTACCCTAT
>Ga0153946_1001465_pt1 | contig 10067 bp, 9 predicted proteins | sample TSNJ030MetaG_FD_104751 | JGI IMG/M metagenome (GOLD analysis project Ga0153946, IMG submission 104751) | Attine ant fungus gardens microbial communities from New Jersey, USA - TSNJ030 MetaG | ecosystem: Host-associated > Fungi > Mycelium > Unclassified | place: USA: New Jersey, Wharton State... | reverse complement strand
TTCTCGGTTTGATTGGCAGCACCCATATCAACAAAGACGCGATCGCCCTTCTTGAGAGCACAACTACCAATGTTTTGGTCCTTCGTAGAAACCCGGTAAAAACCTTGGAATGGAGGATCAAGACCTTTGAAATCGTCAGACAGGTACCAAATCAGAGTGGATAAATACTCACGAAGGCTTTCCAATACATATCCGTTGAATGCAGAGCTGTCACTGCTCTTGGCAAGATCCTTAAGACTCGCGTCGAGGTCAGTACCGAGTAAAAGATTGAACGTGTTGGCCATGATTAGAGAGAGATTTGCAGAGATGATCATGACAGCCAAGACATTGTTTGCAAGTTCATCTGTGGAATGATTAATCTCATACAACCTCCTAACGATTTCGTGATGTTCCGTGCTGCGCTTTTTCTTGTAGACTAAGTCCATGAAAAAGCCAGCAATACCTGTGGGGGTGAACTTGGGGGATACTTAGATGAAGGTGCAGTGAGGCAAAAGGGGTGATACATACTCGGTTACCGACACCAAGGTGAAGCTTGATGCGATACAATAGATCCTGGATGGCTTTCTCAACCCTATATTGGGTCTCACGGATCTTGGATGTCTCAATATCCAGGAAGATGAAACTATCATGAAATGTCTTAGACAACGATTATGGAAGAGCAATGAGATTCAACATACGAATAAATATCAGTCAAAATCTCGTAGAGTTCATCAGGGGTGTAGGTGCCTCGAGGGTTGTGCTTCGTCTTGAGTTGGATGCCAGCCTCAAGTAGTGCATCGTCAGTAAGCATACACAAGACATTAGTCCATGATCTACTTACAAGGTCAGAGGCTGCCCAATATACAGGGACAAGACGCATGACATATTTGACAAGGTCAACGCCGAAACTCGAGCCGCCCACCAGGTTAAACGAGTTCTCGGCAATCAACTTCTGTGTAGTATCATGGAAATAGTGACCAATGCTCTCCAACAGTTCGGGCGAGCCACTCAGAACATTGATAACACCCTTAAGAGTTTGTTCGCTTTGGACAGGATAGAAACTTGGGGCGTGGTGAGCATATAATTCTCAATGACTCAAGGTTCCACTGACCCATCCGTTGTTGGCAAAATACGAGAAGCGCGTTCGGCATAGGGAGTCTCGAAATCAGCCGAATTTTTGAGAATTTGGACAACATCATGGTAATCAGTGAAATGATGCGTCTGTATCTGGGGTTGCGGCCTGTTAAGATCATATTGCTTCAAGACACCAAGCCTGTCGAGATTTTTTTGCATTGCATCGGGTGTCATGAATGCAAAGTAGGTGTAAACACTGTCCTCTGAATAGTGGCGAGGGAGAGTGCGAAGCAAGAGTCTGGCAAATTGGCTGCCAAAGCCAAAACCATGAGGATTACGCTGGCAATCCGTGATGCCCCAAGTGGTATAGTTTCGAGAAGTGAAGTCGTGAGTGAAATGACGATCTCCGCGACTGAGAGAGACGGCATCGCTCAGGATGGCACGGCTGGTCGTGTATCCTACATAATGATGAGTACAAGGCTTATCCTAACCGTGTTAACAACTACGCACCGGGGCAGAGACCAGCACCTTCAACCACAGGCTTTGGCTCCTCAGCCTGCAGACCCACATAAAGCTCAAGATGATTAATGTCACCATATAACTTTTCTGCGGCGTCAGCGATCTCGGAATTTGAGTTCCATTCAAGGAAATTGGAAAATGCTAGGCAATATTATCAAGCAAAGACATTCGGTGAAAACAACTCGAACTCACTCTTGAGGCCCAAGAATTTTCTGAACTCATTTAATGAGCAAACACCCCATTGGCGACTTTGTTCAAGACCCATTACATCAATCATTCGCATTACTGATGGCGTTCCGCGAGCGCCGAAAGCAGCAGCAGGCTCTGCGGTACTACATTCCAACATCAGCACCCCACATAAAACGGACATTCCGGAAGTACTGACGCGCTTTGAAGAGCATTGGCAAGATCTTCGTCTCGGAATCGTCCATCAGGCTGACGCTGGAAACCTCCGAAGGTCCATGTCTTATGATCTTGGTTTGAGATCCTAAGTTTCTGAGCTGCAGCTACGAAATCGCTCGTGTTGAGGTTATCTATATTAGCTTCATCAAAGACAGAGCAGAAGAGTTGTTCTGTCCATTGCTCGTCGCTGATGCTAGTGGTTGAATGCCAGCGGTATAAGCAATTAAACTAGAGTCAATCATCAGTATTTATCGATATAACAAAATGCTGCCAAACACACTTCGCAACTAACAACGTTACCCTTGCCACGATCAATGATTGAGTGATCACCCTTACGAATTTCCTGAGATAGTTCAGCCAGGAGATTCTGGTAATGGCATAGACACTCACGTCAAAAGGATTCAAGGTCCAAGTGCTTCCTTCCCGAACAAGACCAAGAATTGCAGAAAGATAATCCCCTAAAATGACTTTATGATATAATGCATATCTTGTCAGCAATACTTGAATACAGTCAAAACACTAAACGACTCTCACTGTACATGAACCAGCCACAGTTAATCAGCCGTGAAGTCTGGAAGATCTCCTCGTCTTGATGAGTGCGCTTATCGGGGGTCAAGGTAGAAGGGTCTCGGTAAGTGCCCCTCTCATTGATCTCAAACAGGCGCTTAGCGATGTACTTGTAGGGAAAAGGAGTGATAATAGTCAGTATGTTGACGGGACATGCGGAATTACAGCAGACATACGTTATGATTCCTGTTGAATAGAACAAGGATACTGCACACCGCAGGAGGAAGAAAGAGGAGGCGATCTTCCCCAAACGTATCCGGATGTAAGCACCCGAGGCCGTCGTAAGCACGTACTTTCTCCTGGACCTCCACATTATGGCCATAGAGAATACTCATATCCAAATACGAAGAGGTTTCATTAATGTTGGAGTCAGAACGAGACGTACGAAAGATCCTAGGGCAACGGTTTCAGTCGCTAATTTAATGGAAAAAAATGGTAAGGAGACACCGCACATGTGGATAACAAGAGTGGCAAATGCGAAAAACAAAGAAGACAAACCGGCAGGATGCTTCCTGAACTTCAGTGCCAACATTAGATTATACTTTTAACACTCCAAAAACGGCACCAACTTCATCACGCCGCAACAGACTGGGTCAACATCAGCCAACCGGGATATGAATTTGCATAATCAGTCAAGACGTACACATCAAAGACTAAGTTGGGATCTGGAAGCTGATCATCTGGACACGCATTTGTCTGCTGAACCGATCGAGAATAAGGAACTCCTGCCTATTGACAAGTAGAACAAGTCAAAATACTAAACCATTCATTGACAGAGACATCCGACCTTTCCCATGTCTGGTAGGTCGGGGTTGTTGCGAGAGCCATCAGCTGTACGCCACGCATACTTATTACTGATGTTTGTAGCGGGAGGATGGTTCAAATCATTATACACTACCAGGTTTTGCAAGCATGGAACTAAGAACATTAGAAAATCAGCTGAGGAACTCACGAAGCTCGATAATCTTATGACTAGCTCCTTCTGTAAGATGTCCCTGTGGCATATTAGCGATAAACGCGAGGGCATGTTCAAGCTATCAGGTTGTTATTACTAATCCTTGTAAAATTTGAAATCATCAAAACAATACTCACGAAGAGTTTCCTATCATCGATGGCATCTTGATGTATCACAAAGTCTGCAATAGCAGACTGAGAGGAGGAATTCAGAAGCTTGGAAGGTATCATACGCGATTTATTCACGCACCAAGACGTTATCATGGACGCCAGCACCTCGTTTCGCCTGTAATACTCTGATAAGTTTCACCTCGATTATGTCTGAAGAACGATGTCCACCTTCTCCTTGAGAGCAATAAGGAAGCTTGGTAACGGCGGAGCTTGAGAAGATACAACACCGTTGGCTCTTCCTCTAGCTTGTGAGACCTGCAACCAGTCATCCCTAATATTCATGCGGAAACAAATAGAAGCATACAGCATCAGGGGTTTGGGGCAACAGACTAGACATGGTCTGAGTAAAAGCACATTTCATTCAATACTCCGGGATTAGACCTGTCCCTAGCTAAAATTTTGGAAATACAATGACCTTTATTGGCAGGTCTACAAGTGATGGGAATAGAACAAGATAGGAGATGATCTAAAACTAAAGTAGCTAAATCTGACCGCTAGCCTGAGTTCGGCTCCTATCCGGTTTCCCTCGCAGTTCCTGAAGTACTGATCGACTGGAATTTAAATACATTGGAGGGACAAAGCAAATTTCCACTTTGGATACCAGTATTGGTTTTTACTATATTAAGTATAATTGACTTGAGCTAGTAAACTTATTCATGTTTTTGAACTTATGTATACTGGATGAGTTCCCGTAAGGATCTGGGAAATTCTGAGGATGTAGTACACGTGTGAAATTCCAGTCTGAGAAAACCTGGGATGATTTCCCAGGTGTGACATCTCACCGCGGCATTCAACGCGTTACACGTGATGTGACCATTCCCTCTCATGACAGCGCACCCGAAGAAGAAAAATATTAAAACCACCTTTACCAGTAAGGATTTTGAACTCGACTTTGCTAAGAACGCAGCTGTAGTGTCTGCGCCTATACCAAGTAGGTGTGTAAGTCCTTCACCACTACAGATGACCCACATGATGGTGAGAATAATGGCAAGCGAAGAACAGGTGATCAACTGATATCTGGGAACAGTAGTATAACTGATTCTTCCACTTGAGTGTACGACAGGTTCATAAGTCACTGGCCCTGATGTCGGTAGAATTTGATTGTTGTTGATAAAACCAAAGTATGGATGGATGAAGGCTGGTGTTGGCATGGCAAAAAAGTATCATTGTCGATGCTATCAAGGTAAAAACGGGCCGGCTTCCTGTCTAGGTTCGAGCTCCTGAACGGTCTAGCTACTGAAAAGTCTGCTGAGAAGCGAGACACAGAGAAGGCCAGTCATGTGAAATTGGCAAAGAGAAAGTCACCAAAAAAGCGCTTTATGTTGTGGTGGCTGTACCGTGGTCCAAATGGAAGGTGATAGGAGCACGCTTCAACGGATGAGAGGAGAAGCCTGAAAATCTGTTATCAGGATGTAAGAAAAGCAGTAGAAGTTTCACTGGATATCAAAGCTGTAATTGATCAGATATCTTTCAAAAGAAAGATAATAATGATGAACATTATTCCACTCAAAATCCACTGATTTATACAGAGCTTGCATCCTGAATCGCATTCTCTGGAGCTTGATACTTTGTGGAGCCTCTCTGTCACCAATTGGCAACCCGATTTGAAGAAGGGCAAAGCCTGGAGAATAATCAGCCCCAACTGAAATCCTTCAATTATCATGATTTTCCACCGCCCATCATGAAAGTTGAGATGCAAGAACCACTCGCCCGTCTCCACTGGAATCAGGATCCTTCACAGCTGTGATGTATTGATCTATTTCAGGGTGAAAGGAGATCACAAGTTTGACCTTGATCAGATTTTTTGGCCTGGGCGCAACCGATTAGAACGTACTTGTCGATAATATCAGTTAATATATAATCGAACCATTTTCATCGAGCTTGTATGAATCCCTCCTGCACATCCCATCAAAATGGCTGATCAGTACGGACTAACATCGGAAGATTATGTTAATAACCTGAAAAGCCTGTCAAATACACGTTACGGCGAAGGTATATCAATTCTTATTCTATCGTTCTCGGCTGAAGTCTTTTTAAGTCATTATTGCTACTTTGATGGTATATGACTTTATCCATCACATTCCTCAACAGGTGAGGCTTTCCATTTGCAAATAATGATTCCACATATTTCTTCTCTCCTAGATTCAGTACCTTTATGGGTATGTTTCATATCTGATGACCAACTATTGCCACTGACATATGAAAACTCAGGAGAAAGTGGTTGAAACTGCATGTCATCTATTTTTCTGTCCTGATAAGTAACTGGATAGGCATCATGTAAGTGTAACCCCTTCCTTTATTGAATGAGACAACTGATCCGAATTTTCAGAATGCGTTCATATTGTATGAGGAAATTATCTGATGTAAATCAAATGCATATTGACAACTTTACCAGCTGACAATAAAGCCCAGGCATCGAGATCAGTAAGACATTACTTTTAGTTCAATACTGATATTCTCATTGACTAGCATATCTTAGTGGTATAGATCATATGTATTTGCTACTTGGTATGACCTACTCCTCTGTTAGGTGTCTATTTAGATTTTCACTTGCCATTGAGTGAGTTTCATGACTCTCAAGGACTACAGTAGCTGATGTAAATAGATTCACCACAACGTTGAATTCATTAGTGGTGAAGATTCTGCTAGTCCTGCGCCTTCGAGCAATCTGGAACAAGGATTTGATTGGTGAGAGAGCTGGAAACATGTTCCAATGAACTCGTTGTATTGATTTATTTTTGAATTCTAGTCACACTAATCCTATATTTCATAATAGCAGGTATGCTTTGCAGAATTTGATTTCTGATCAATAGAGAAAGCTGATGGTCGAAATTAGTTGAGGTCCTGGTAGGTTTTAAAGACAATGCAATACTTAACCCACCAACTGATCATATTTTTAAGACTACGATATCTGCGATGATAGTAGAGATATATGTCATGTCGAGTGCTGGAGTGCTACTCCCTCTCCATGGTTGCTGGTTGACTCCAACTCATCTTCTTAAGATACAAACCAGTCTTTTTAGTGCCTTGTCGTACGTGTCAAATATATTTTATGCAAACCTAGCATTTCTTCTCACACCAAAAAGCATCATCAGGGCGACAACAACCGCAATCGAAGTCCTACTAACCTTTATCAGGTTTACCATGACATACAAAACACAAATGGTTTTCGGTGATGGGATATGCAGCCGCGTTTCTCACATGAAAACCTCCACCCATTTATTATATGTGTTTTACCGCGACGGAACACTCTTATTCATACCGTGAGTCCAAAACTAGATATTATCGATCCAGCTGATGGCCTATCTATTCAGTCTCCTTAGTGAGCCTATAATATAAAACGCATAGGCTATAACTCATTCTTTTCACAGTCATCTCACGCCCGGAAGTCACTCCTCTTTTAAATTTATCCGATTTTATATTGGCTATCCTATTCTAGTATGTCGTTATTGTTGCCAGTCTTCTCCTTATTGACGCTAATAATTAGCTCTTCATACTTCATTTATCCCTTTACTGTAAGCTAAACATGGATCTCTGTCATCACTGCTGATTTGTGTGATGCTCAGGTATCGCAATCAATACTCAATTTTCTTCCAGCAAATCGTCCTTTGGATGAAAGTATAGATTCCCAGACAATGGAATCCCTCAGGTTCTGTCATCCAGAGTCGAATAGGGACACCGAAGCAGATATCTCGCGAGGTGATGGAGGAGCTACCTCTCGGAGTGAAGAAATATATGAAGAGGCAAGATGATGGATGTAGATGTAATACTAATCACTGTTGTCTGTATATAATTAGCGAGGTTTGATAAATTGGGTGCGACACCAATGCCACAGGAAGACTGACGAGATAAACAACATAATCCTAGATCCCAATGACTCGAGCAATCTGCTCGTGTTGACGAGAAAATGAGATAATGCCATAGTTATATTCACGTCGACAAGAATAAAATCAAGAAACTACACAACTGACGGTTTACGAGACCATGGATATTCTGTCTCACACACACCATGGTCTCTCTGGAGCAGTAGTCTCAAATAAAACAATTGATACGGATCAAACTAGAGATGAGTTGATCGAGGAAAGCCTGATAAACAACCAATTTTGTGATTGAAATGATAAGGTTCATGAGGTGAGCGACGAAGCCCTGTGGCGTTGCTGCAGAGACGCTGAGAACAAAGTGGATTCACAGAGCAAAAATAGCTGGACTGGCCACTTACATCGACAAAACTATGCCTGCCTTGTTTTGCGTATAAGTCGCAAACGAAATGCCCTGCGCTAAATGCAATTTCACCAAAAGGAAAACATGGGCCAGGGAGAGAGAGGTACCAGAGTATTCTTTTGTGATGAAGTCTCTCTTTCTGGTCTTGGTACTATGAACATATGCCCCTACCAAACTGCATATCAAATAAAAAGCACAAACGAGATGATAAAGCATACATACTCTGATGAGGAAATGTAAGGCCTGTCGGTGATGCTTAATCAGTTTGCATTTCTTAGTAACCCCTGTTCAACATACGTTGTCTGTCGGTTTCCTCGTGTGCGATCGTTGTCAGGTCAAATACATTTACTAGTAGTTCTATACCTCAGTTCTCGTTACCTGCAAGTGTATACATGTAGCTTTTTTAACTCTCCTTTGTCGATCAATTACAAGGGACCTCTACTTAGATAGCCAAGTAGCTTCCCTCCTTTCTCAATTTCTTTTATGTCCACACTAACAAAAAGGACTGCAGCCCTAAGGATTACACATTATAAAATCAAAAAGAAAGAAAAGGATAGAAACCCTATTCCCTACCTCCCACCCTTTTTCTTCTTCCTCTTCCCAGCAGCAGGAGGTAAAGGCGCAGTAGCATTAATCCTCGTATTCCTAGCCACCAAATCATCCGCATCCACATCCGCATCTCCACCTCTCCCTCCCTCTCCCTCTCCCTCTTCTTCTTCACCTTCATCCTGTCTCAACGGATTCTGATACACCTCATCACCAGCTTGTGATCGCTCACCCGGTAACTGGCTCAAATTGCGCAACGTAGACGGTGTCCCATAAATACTCTTTGTTCGTGACCGCGGAGTACTCTGTCTACCCGAGCTTGAAAGCATTCCAGATTGAGGGTCGTTCAAATCGTCATTCCAGCTGGGAATCACAGGCGGACCAGTCGAAGTCGAAGGAGGGAGGCGAGATTGATCCCAACCAGTTGATGACCATTTCCTCCTTTCATCATCGTCATCGTCATCGTCATCGTCATCACCTCTTCCAGTATTCGGATTGCCATATAATACCAAATTTTTCTTCGCAACCGGATCATCGCCATGCTTGTCGAGGGCAGCATTCGACATAAATGGAGTTGTGATCCCCGTCACTGTATCGGTTATACTCTGAGGTACAAATCCAGGCGGCAGATCCTCTTCGCCCACAAGAGGGACAGGAGGTGCAGTGTGAGGCGTAAACGTTTGAGGGACAAATCCAGGTGGAAGATCTTGCGTTAGAGGTTGTTGATCATCGTTGCTGCGAGACTGAATCGGAGGAATGGGTCTCGTTGCGTGCGCTGGACTCAGATATTGATCCGATATAACGGGTTGAACACTAGACTCGGGATGAGAATCTTCTCCTGGTGACGTTGGAGCAGACTATAGACAAAGGGCATGAGCGAGAAGAATGGCACAAAAGTATAAAACGTACAGGCGGTTCAATGGTGATTTTATAACCCGAGTTACTCCAAGAGGAAGCGTTATCTGGTCTTGATGGAGGTTCCTGTAATCGCGTCAACAGAATAATCAAATCAACGGCTACAGAGAGCTCACATTATTGTCCGGAGCTGCATCAATTTGTATGATCGGAATCACCGGCCGCCCTTCCTCAACTGGTGTGGGATTCGCAGGCCAATTCAATACTGGCGGTGGAGGAACCGGTATTTGAGCCGATGCACTATGATCACTCGCGTCCTCGGGTATATCGCTCAACAAGTCCTTGTCTCGTTCTGGATTGCCATAAGGACCCTCTCTGCGGCCACCTCTAGGAATGAAAGGTACTGCATGGGGAAATGAGACAAGAGAGTCAAATGCACCTGCGACGGTGGATGCTGAGCTTTGACTCTCAATTGACGAACGACGAGACCTATGGCGTGCGGGCAAGGTCAGCGGTAAAGCAGGCGGTTGAGTGGAACGTGAAGGAGGGCGGGAAGGTTCTGGGAAGGGCAAAGGAGGTACGGGTGCGTCTATAGGAGGACGAGGCATAGGTATATAGGGCAATGGGGCAGCAACCAAATTGGATTCATGGTCATTTGAGGCGGCGGTTGATGGTGGGTGTGTCTGAGCAAGTATTCTATCCTTTTCCTGAATGAGTGCTGCCTGCTCTGAGGCGAATCGTTGCCTCTCAAGTTCTCTTTCTTCCCTGTCCTTTTGCCT
>Ga0153946_1001464_pt1 | contig 10070 bp, 14 predicted proteins | sample TSNJ030MetaG_FD_104751 | JGI IMG/M metagenome (GOLD analysis project Ga0153946, IMG submission 104751) | Attine ant fungus gardens microbial communities from New Jersey, USA - TSNJ030 MetaG | ecosystem: Host-associated > Fungi > Mycelium > Unclassified | place: USA: New Jersey, Wharton State... | reverse complement strand
TCCATATCTTTCCTCCTATTCAGTAATATCATTATTATTAGTCAATTCGATATTTATCGACAAAAACTATTAGTATAACTTTAACATTTACTTTTTTGTTTTGCAATAGCTTGCAGAAAAATTTTAAATCAAATTTTGGTGTAAGAGGGCTATACAAATACACGAGTACAACCGGCTTACGTGGAGGTTGACAAGGCAGGCCGCGAAACCCATTACTACCAACAGAAAGTTGTAGGTTTTCGTTATACAAAAAAAATGCTGACAGTAATAAATACTATCAGCAACTATATGTTTGGTGATTAACATTTTAAAATTGATTCGTTAATCACCAAACATTTTCATATAAATTAAAATCTTACCATTTTCCAATCAACATCAGAAAACCTGGTATTAAGCCGGTGAATACCGCCTCTATTACTAATGTAGCCGATACGATATGCCCAAGAGGTTTTTTGAGCACGGTTTCAATGAAACCTGTCAGCCACAACCAGCTCCATGCCCACCAGATAACAGCCATTCTCATATCTGGTAAAGATAAGAAGCCGGCCGGTATCGCAACAATCGCAACAACCAGAGAGTACCAGCCAAATGGCCTTAAATCTTCAAATCCAAAAATTCTGTTGATTGCGGAAAACAGATATGTAAAACCAAAGAGCATACCTGTTGCGGCGCCATAATACATGCCAAGCGATACATCGGCAGGCAACGCCGCCGCATAGAAAATTGTTATAACATTACAGGTAATTGAAACAAAACCGACAAAGATGTTCATTACAGCGGATGCCTTCGGATCTATTTTAAATATCGCGCTGACTCCATTGTTTAAAAGAACGATGCCAACATATAATAACACAAGACCTAACATCAAATTCCTCCTTTATACTTGTAAAGCTATGCCCCTTGTTTTAAAGACTGTTGTCTACTTGTACATTGCTTTGCTTAAAGCTTATGATTTGTTCGCACGAAGTCCATGTGAAATTCAAGCATCCAGCAGCTCACAAATCATAGCTTTTAGCTGAAGCAAGGTACTTGTACATTGCTTTTAGCTGAAGCAAGGTACTAGAACAAGTTGTATCTTTGAGTCAGCGGAAGATTAGTTGCAGGTTCGGAAGTCACTTGTTCACCATTAACGAAAACTTCATATGTCTCATGGTCAACTTTGATTTCTGCTACGACATCATTATTTTTCATGTCTTTTTTGCTAATTGTTCTTGTATGGCCAACCGGAAGAAGTTTCTTTCTTAAGCCAAGCTTGTCAATGTTTCCACTTTCCATTGAGGCTTTAGAAACGAATGTGAAAGCAGTGTCATGTACCGCATGACCAAACGCGCCAAACATGTTTTTGTAAAATACCGGCTGAGGCGTGGGGATAGACGCATTAGCCTCACCCATTTTAGCGTTTGAGGTGATGCCGCCTTTGATCATTTGCTCCGGTCTGGAACCAAAGAATTTCGGCTCCCAAACAACTAAGTCAGCATATTTGCCAACTTCAACAGAGCCAACATAATCGGCAATACCGTTTGCTACAGAAGGATTAATGGTATATTTAGCAACGTATCTTTTTGCTCTTGCGTTATCATTACCATCTCCGTCGCCTGGCAAGGGGCCTCTTTGAAGCTTCATCTTATGAGCGCATTGCCATGTTCTGGTGATAACTTCACCGACACGTCCCATCGCTTGAGAGTCAGAAGACATGATGGAGAATATGCCCATATCATGGAGAACGTCTTCTGCAGCTATTGTCTCAGGTCTGATTCTGGAGTCTGAGAAAGCAACGTCTTCAGGTATTTTGCTATCTAAATGGTGGCAAACCATTAACATGTCCATATGCTCGTCAATTGTGTTGATAGTGTAAGGCATTGTTGGATTAGTTGAGCCTGGTAAAACGTTCCAATATCCAGATGCCGCGATAATATCAGGAGCATGGCCGCCGCCTGCGCCCTCTGTATGGAAAGTATGCATGACTCTACCGTCTATCGCGCATAACGTATCTTCAATATTACCCGCCTCATTCAAAGTATCTGTATGAATAAATACTTGAACATCATGATTGTCAGCGACTTTTAAGCAAGTATCAATAACTTGAGGCGTAGTTCCCCAGTCTTCATGAAGTTTCAAACCGCAGGCTCCTGCCATGATTTGCTCAATCAATGGCTCTTGTGTAGAGGAATTGCCTTTGCCGTAGAAACCGATGTTGACAGGAATGTCATCAGCCGCTTTGAGCAGCATCTGTAAATTCCATGGGCCGGGCGTACAAGTCGTTGCGTTTGTACCATCAACCGGTCCAGTACCGCCGCCCAGCATCGTTGTTAATCCGCTTTCAAAACCACACTCGAAGGCTTGTGGACAAATCCAGTGAACATGAGTATCGATACCGCCGGCTGTTACAATTTTGCCTTCTGCGGATAAAACTTCCGTTCCGGCGCCAATAACCATATTGTAGCTGACATTGTCAGAAACATCTGGATTTCCGGATTTTCCGATTGCAACGATTTTTCCGTCTTTTATGCCTATGTCAGCTTTAACAATTCCCCAATAATCTAAAATGATTGCGTTTGTTAATACGAGATCAAGCGCTCCGTTTGCGTTTGTAACCGTAGCGGACTGCCCCATACCATCACGGAGAGTCTTTCCGCCGCCAAATTTACTTTCTTCGCCATATGTTGTATAATCTTTTTCTACTTCAATAAAAAGCTCTGTGTCACCCAGTCTAACTTTATCACCAACAGTCGGACCATACATGCTTGCATACTTGTCTCTTGAAATTTTATAACTCATCTCAGGTTCCTCCTATATTTATTTAGTCCGTATAGTTCAGTCTGTAAAATTTTTAAGCTGTGCGTTGTGCAAGCATTTACCAAGGTTCAATTCAGTTGTTTGTCCATTCGTTAAGCCGTTAAGACCTACGATTCTCTTATTGCCGCCAATTTCAACCAGCGCAACAGTCTTTTCCTCGCCTGGCTCAAATCGAACCGCAGTGCCGGAAGGAATATCTAATCTCATTCCAAAAGCAGCTTTTCTATCAAACTTTAAATGTCTGTTCACCTCAAAGAAATGGAAATGAGAACCAACTTGTACGGCTCGATCTCCTTTATTGGCAACGTTTACCTCGGCGGACTTTTTACCATCGTTTAAAACGATATCGCCGGACTTAACAATTATTTCGCCTGGTACCATGTCAATTTACCTCCTTATGGTTGATTATACGATTGGGTTGTGCACAGTTACTAGTTTAGAGCCGTCAGGAAATGTTGCTTCAATCTGAACTTCATGGATCATTTCTGCTACGCCTTCCATAACGTCGGACTTTTTCAAAATTTTAGTCCCTAACTGCATGAGCTCAGCAACTGTGTGCCCATCTCTAGCTAATTCATAGAGATCCGCAGAAATCAAAGCCATAGACTCGACATAATTTAGTTTTAAGCCCCTTTCTTTTCTCTTTCTGGCAACTTCCGCCGCAGTGTAAACGTCAAGCTTTTCTCTGTCCTTCGTGTTTAGGTGCATTTACATTCACTCCTTTATATTATTTGCATTTCCTCGGCAACTGTCTAGGTCAGTAAATAAGGGAGCAGGAAAGACAACCCAGCAACACAATTCCTCGATAGAAGCCTAAGAAAATAACATTCTTATCAGTGGCTTGTCCTTACTGAACTACACACGCTGATTTTCACTGATTATTTTCGAAACGATATCCGGAATGTGTTTCGATGATATTAGATATTGCATCTATTACGATTTCGAGACTTTGAGTTGTATATCCAAATATTCGAATAAAGAGATCATGGTCTGCCGACAAGCTTGCACCGCCTTCTACGTTTTTTGCGGATAGGAGCGTCCTTATTTCCGTCAAAATAGTATCATTAATGTTAAAATTAAATACTAACATGCTTGATACATGGGTGAAGCCTTCCAGCATTCCAAATCCCGACATTGAAAATTTTTCGGGTTCATATTTTGTATTATCACAATAAACAAGAGCGCCATTTTTATTAACATTAATGCGATTTCTATAATACCTATAATCAAATACTTCTCCTCTGGCAAATCGTCCGCATGTAACCGTTTCCGCCATTATTAGTTTTGATGTATGATCTTCAAGCTCTATATCTGTCACAGCACGATAAGCGGATTGCTCAAAAGGTATTACCGCTAGCGGAATATATTTCAAAAAACTATCCCGGCTAACTTTTATAGTTGTGTTTCGAACAGCTTCTCCCGAATTCATTTTGTAAATTTTTTCGTATGACTGGCCGGTGATCCATACTTTTGAGCCGTTTGAAATATTAATTTCCATCTCCTGGGTATCACCGGCTAAAAGCCCTGGAGAAGCAAACATCGTAATAATCTTTACGCCGCCAGATTTCTGCGGAAACTGCTTCATAACTTTAAAAGGAGAAGTAAAATAGATGTCTTCAATGTAGGAGCGGCCATCCTTAATATCTGTGGTCAATTTTAGGGTCGATACCCTATCATACTTATTTTCAGCAACCGCGTTATAATTGTCTTGATAAGCATCTTGGGGCATACCTGCTACATTCCTTCCAATAAAACGTTTTTCTTGATCCAGTCAATGATCTCTACTTCACCACTGCCTGTTCTCAGATTCGTCATTAAAAAAGGTTTGTCACCGCGCATTTTGACAGTATCAGTTTTCATTACCTCTAAATCTGCTCCGACATAGGGCGCAAGATCGGTTTTATTGATAATGAACAAATCGGATCGTGTAACACCAGGCCCGCCTTTTCGAGGGATTTTGTCGCCGCCGGCAACATCAATTACAAATATAGTCGCGTCTACTAACTCCGGGCTGAATGTTGCCGAAAGGTTGTCGCCGCCGGATTCTACAAATATCACTTCAACTTCAGGATATCTCCTCGCCAGTTCGTCAATTGCTTCTAAATTCATCGAAGCGTCTTCGCGGATAGCCGTGTGCGGACAGCCTCCTGTCTCAACTCCGATAATCCGGTCTTGCTCCAATACGCTGTTCTTAACCAAAAACTGCGCGTCTTCCTTTGTATAGATATCGTTTGTAACGACACATACGTTGTACTCTTTTGACATGATCTGTGTAACTTTCGCGATAAGGGCTGTCTTGCCGGAGCCAACAGGCCCCGCAACGCCAATTTTAATAAATGACATAACGTTTTTCCTCCAAGCTAAAAGTTTATGACATATATAGCCTTGAATAGAGCGTCTCATGCTGCATGCATCTAATCTCGAAACCGGGCATAGACAGTCCGATATCGTCTTGCTTAAGATTTTCTATCTCTTCAAGAATTTCCACAAATACGGGATAACACTTAGACAGAATGTTTTGCCCTACCGTTTGGCTAAGCGGAACTGTTTTTACGCAATTTGTAACGATTGCCGAAGCCTGGGCGTATAGAAATGTACGCAGCGCCTGGGCTTTATTCACTCTGGACGCGGCACATAAAACGCCATACGCAACACAATGGTTAGCAGACACACCGGCAACTTTTCCTGCATGGACATACTTATCTAAAACAGTATGATCCATAGACAATTGTAAAGCGCTCACTGTTTTTAAAAAGCGCTGACCAAGCTTTTCGCTTGCTTCACGAATTTCTCTGGCAGCCTTTAGCGCGTACAATTTTCTGTCCAGCTCAATGAGCTTTTTAAAATGCCTCTGTAACGCATAGTCGTATGCAAACGAAGCACAGAGCAGCTCTGTATGCATAAAGCTTCCTTTGAGATTTCTATATAAATATTGCATCACTGTTTTTTCATCTCGAACAAAACCCTTTTGTATATAAGTTTCAAGTCCGAACGAGTGGGAGTAACTCCCTATCGGAAATAATGAATCGTTTATTTGAAGTAAAAGGAATTCACTGTCTATGTCCTGCTTATGCACAATTTTGTCTCCTAGCACATAGAATTTGTTTACATCTAATGGTTGTGGTTATGAGAATGGATATGAGAGTGGTTATGACCGTGGTCATCTAAGTCTTCAAACCTGTAATTTTTTGGAACGGGATGAACGTAGTCGTCGTCATGAGAATGACCGCCGCCTGTGTTGCTTGGCGAAGATATAGCTCGTTCGCTTCGCAATTTTGCCTTTTTTACGCCCGGATTGGCTCCAAGCTTTTGCAGAACAGCCAAAATAGGCTTATCATAAGGAAGTATCAGTTCTTCATCAGTATCACCAAAAAATATCGGGGAATGTCTGTTGCCAATTTCGTATGTGATTCTGACGGCTTTGATCACATTATCGTATTTCACAAATATGCAATCTACTGCTTCTATTTCTACGACGATAGCAGTTCCGTCCTCTACGGCTAAAACATCACCATCTCTCAGCCCGCTGGCGAGCATCTTATCGCTTTGCTTTATCCCTATTTCCCGGCCTTCTTTTGAAACCAATCTTTGGATTTTTTTAAATGCCTCATACCAATTAATGACAACATAGTCCTTGGGCATATTAACGAATTCTTTATCAGAAACATTGCCTTTTACCTCAGTAACTAACATCGAGACCTCCTATACTAGTTTCCAAATCTGTCTTCAATTTTTTGTCTTCTCTGTCTGCCATATTTGATGCCTTAACTGCATAGCGCGCTTCTAACCCTTTGATGAAGGTGATAACCTTTGAAGCGTCCATTTCCGATAGTGCTTTTGCCTGCTCAATTAGTAAGCTATGAATGATTTCCATTTTTTGACTGCTCCTTTCGCTTAAGTTCCTTAAGCTATCGGTTCAATAGTTTAAGATTAATATGAACCATTTAATTTGTCAACACTTTTATGTTGACATATTTAAGTTTTTTTCATATGCTTACTTAAATCATTGAAGGAGGTTAATGTCATGACTTTTTCATGTCATAGGAAATTGCGTTGATTCCAGCGTTTCGCCCATAAGTACGGCGAAACGTATGACGAAACGTATTAGGAAATAATTTCTAAGACAACACAGCGCAATTTGTTCTCACCTGTCAAAAAAAACTGACAGAAAAACAAATCACCGCAATTCGAAAGGAGAGATTATAAATGCCAATCAGTATTATTTTTACTTACCTGTTATGGATTATCCTTAACGGTAAAGTTACCGTGGAGATTCTTTTAATTGGTGTGGTAGTAACGGCAATGGTAGCTTATTTCACCTATAAGCTAACAAGGACAACATTCGCGCTGGAAAGAAGGATTACCCGTAAGATTTTTGGCATTATTGAGTATTTAGTCATATTGGTAGTTGAAGTTTACAAAGCAAACATGGGCGTGGTTCAAATAATTCTGGATAGCGAAGCGGAGCTTAAACCAACTTTAGGTTATTTTACAACGGATTTAAAATCAAATTATTCACGTGTTGCTCTGGCAAATTCAATAACACTGACGCCGGGCACAATTACTGTGACATTGACAAAGGATGAATATTTGATACACGCTCTTGACGCATCGATGCTTGACGGTATTGGTGAATCTATTTTTGTTGAAAAGCTTAGGAAGTTGGAGGCGAATTAAGTTGAATCCAGTAAAAGATATTCAGCAGATAGTATTAATTATCGGGATGATCTATCTGTCTGCTACGACATTATTCTGTTTAGTGCGGGCTATCATCGGTCCAAGGTTCACTGACAGACTTTTGGCTATAAACGTTATTAATGTGAAAACGATCGTTTTGGTATGTATGTTGGCTCTTTATCTGGGGGAGGGATATGTTGTCGATATCGCTTTGGTTTATTCGGCAATTAGCTTCCTGTCTGTCATTATACTTGCCAGAATTTTTCTTTTAGCATATTTAAATAAATTACCAAAAGATAATTTGACTGAAGGAGATGGCGGTAGTGATAGAAATAATTAGATTAGTTATTGGCGTTGGCTTTATCATATCGGGGCTGTTTTTATTCGGCGTGGCAACGTTCGGCCTGTTTAAGATGAGATATGTTTTAAATAGGGTCCACTGCGCGGCGATCACGGACACTTTGGCGACACTTTGTGTTTTAGTCGGTCTCATGACCTTAAATGGTTTTAATTTTATGTCGTTAAAATTGTTTATAGTTTTAGTGTTCCTGTGGCTCACAAATCCTGTTGGCACACACCTCGTTGGCAGAACAGAAGTCATCACGAATCCAAACATCGAACAGGAGTGTGAGGTGGTTGAGTTATGATCTATTTTGAGGTTTTTCTACTTATTCTTCTTATTGCGTGCGCATTAGCTGTTGCTCTGACCAGAGAGCTTTTACCGCTTATGATAATATTTATGATGTTTAGCCTTATTATGTCTGTAGTGTGGATCGTATTGGAATCCCCGGACTTAGCTATAACTGAAGCGGCGGTGGGCGCCGGAATCACATCCTTGTTGTTTTTCTTAGCCTTGCGAAATATTCATAAGGCAACCGCGGATAACTTGGAGGAACTGAACAAGCATAAGGCTGAAAACGCGGCAATACGTGTTATGAATTGGGTAAATGGCGTAGAGAAAAGCAAAAGTGAAGAAGCTGAGCAAAAACTATCTGGGGCTAAATTTAACAGTTATGGCGTATATGTCGAGGAAGAAGAATTTCATAAGAAAAAGAAATATCATAAAACTTATAACGCATTCAGTATGTTTTTTGCGGCTTGTTTAATTGTTCTTCTTATTTATATGGTCATACAGCTTCCGGCTTATGGCGATCCGCACGCGCCGGTGGTTAACGAGGTCAGCACACGATATGTTGAAAGGGGACTGGAAGAAACAGGCGCTACAAATATTGTAGCTGGACTCATACTTGACTATAGAGCATTTGATACGTTTGGTGAAGCCGCGATGCTATTTACTGCATCGATCGTCGTAATAAGTCTACTGAAAAAATCAAAGAAGGGAGAGATTGAAAAAACTGGTTGACGAGGAAATGTGCCGTAAAGAACAAAAAGCGTTGTACGCGTATTTGTTTTCCGCAATTTCCTATGACATAAAAATATCTCCTTAGATTTGATTTGCAGTTTAACTGCTTTTCAAGTCTAAAGAGATTACTTACGGTGTAACCACCCTCTGCTGAGATGGAGATTTATTTACAGGATTAGCCGAATGATTCGTTATTTTTTGTGGTGTCCTGGCTCATATATTCAGTTTTCAAAGCGCTGTCTTGCGAAAAGTTTAATGTATAGTCTGTTGTGGGATAATACCTGAGCAGTAACCTTCTTTCAACTTCATTCAAGGAATTAACAAAGGCCAGAACCGCTTTGCACTGTTCGGGGGTGAGCTGTTCAATCATGGATAATAACCGTCTATGAGTTTCAGACAGATTGACATCCTTGCTGTTATCAGAGAATTTCGGATCATCACCTGATACTATCCAGTGTGCACAATAACCGTACTTTTCTTCAATTAACTCAAGTAATTGCTGTGATATATTTATACTGCTATCTTTCAACAACATGGACACATAGCTTTCAGTGACTTTTAAGGATTCAGCAAACTTTCGTTGAGTGATGTTATTGGACTTAATTATTTCTCTCAACCTATCACATTGAGTCATGACATCAGCTCCCTTCAATTATTTAAGTTAAGTATATAGAAAAAATTTAAATAAGTCAATAAATAAGAATTGACAAAGGGTGTAGCTAAAAATCAGCATGTGTAGTATAAAACAACCAACTGTAGCAGCATAAAAATCATTTATAGCTAAGAATTCTGCATAGAAACAGTATTTACTGCCTCTTACACAATGGTATGCGAAGCGCTATTTGTGACAATCCTCAAGCTTTTCAACCTTTTCAAGCTTACCAATGATTTTTAACCACACCCATTGACAAATAAAAAGGGTTGTACTAAACTTAAATGATTGAAGCTTTTGCTTGAATAATTTAAGCGGAAGGAGCAGTCAAAATGAAACCCATCAACGACTTTCCACCGGCTTTTCCGTAGGCGTAAAGCCAGGAAAAGCAAGTCATTTAAAATACTGTTATTAGTATACTGCTTGGTACTATTATACGTTTTTTTGCTTTCTTTTATAAATGATATCGCAAACAGCTATAAATTAATACAAGGGGAAAGGGAATATGAAAAAAGTTATTGAAAATAACGATGATGAAATTTTAATGATCATCACCGAGTTTGTAACGCCCATTATTTTATT
>Ga0153946_1001455_pt1 | contig 10107 bp, 7 predicted proteins | sample TSNJ030MetaG_FD_104751 | JGI IMG/M metagenome (GOLD analysis project Ga0153946, IMG submission 104751) | Attine ant fungus gardens microbial communities from New Jersey, USA - TSNJ030 MetaG | ecosystem: Host-associated > Fungi > Mycelium > Unclassified | place: USA: New Jersey, Wharton State... | reverse complement strand
GAAGGGAATTGTAAAAGAAGCCGCGGCGATATCTGTTATTACGGGTTCAAATACTTTGCCATCTGAAATTAACGATGACAAAAAATATCGTGTAAAACTTTCTATCAAAGTGGAGGCAGTTCAATATAACCGACTTGAAACGTTTTGGAAGATTAAGCCTTCCAATTATCCCAATTAGCAATGGTACTATAATACCGGCAAAATCCGATTTTTCGGACTTTGCCTTATTTAATCCATCAAGAGGGAATAATCGGAGGAGAAAAAAGTGAGATGCTGTTATTTCTGTGATATACTAAGTGTGGAATCAGGGAAATTGTTAGGGGAAGACTATGAATAATCAGAAAAGAAACCAATTTCACCATTATGGGTTATCTGAAGAAATACGAGAAGCACTTCGGCTGCTGGCTTACGAGAGACCGACGCAGATTCAGCAATCGGTGATACCGGCGATGCTGAATGGGGACAATGTTGTCGCCAGAGCACAGACCGGAAGCGGCAAGACGGCCGCTTTTGCAATTCCAATCTGTGAAGAAATCCTCTGGGAGGAGAATGCACCGCAGGCATTGGTTTTAGAACCGACCAGAGAACTGACGGTTCAAGTGCAAAACGAAGTATTTTGTGTTGGCAGAAAGAAGCGTCTGAAAGTTGCCGGAGTGTTTGGCGGTTTTCCGATTGATAAACAGATACAGACATTAAAACAAAAGACCCATTTCGTCGTAGGTACGCCGGGGAGGGTGATGGATCACATCCGCAGAGGGTCGCTGAAGCTTGAAAAGGTGACCAGTGTCGTGATTGACGAAGCGGATCTGATGCTGGATATGGGATTTATCGATGAAGTGAAAAGCATTCTTTCGTTAGTGCCGGCTGGCTGCCGGATATCTTTATTTTCCGCAACGCTGGAAGCCCGGGTCCGGCAGTTGATAAATGAGTACATTCAAGATGTAACGCTGATCATTCAGGAACCGGAAGAAGAAACTGCCAATGCTATATTACAAAGCAGATACGACGTGACGGCCGAGAATAAATATGAGGTATTCATCAGCATATTGATGCGGGAAAATCCCAATAGCTGTATCATCTTTTGCGGAACCAGGGAAATGGTTAATGTATTATTTCAGAAATTGAGGAGAAATCGAATTTTTTGTGGGATGCTGCACGGTGAGATGGAGCAGCGGGAACGACTGAAAACAATGGAGGCATTTCGGAGAGGCGGTTTTCGTTTCTTGATTGCTACGGATGTAGCGGCGCGGGGAATTGATCTAGACGGCATTACCCATGTGATAAACTATGATTTTCCAACCGGTAAGGAAACCTATGTGCATCGAATCGGACGTACGGGGCGTAATGGTAATACCGGAAAAGCGATTAGCCTGTGCAGTGAAGAGGATCGCCGTATGGTCCGGATGATAGAGGAATATATCGGACAAGCACTGCCGGTTTTAGAATATCCGCAGCCAAGTGAAGCGGAGAAAAAAGTGTTTTGGAGGAGACAGCAAAAAAAGGCGGGCTTAAAGGCAGGCAAAGCTGAGAAGCTTAACCAGGGGATTATGCGTCTGGTTATCGGAGGGGGCAGGAAGTCGAAGATGCGCTCAGGCGATATCGTAGGTGCGATCTGTGCTGTAGAGGGTGTTGCGGTAGAGGATATTGGAATCATTGACATCAGGGATAGTAAAAGTTATGTGGAAATATTGAATCAGAAGGGGAAACAGGTTCTGGAAGTGCTTCAGACGAAACCCATTAAAGGAAAGATCAGGAATGTGAAAAGCACCAGACACATTTCACCATAGGAGAAATATGATAAAACAAAAGTGGGATCAAATCATAAAAAATCAGGAAGTGAGACAAACGCTTAGCAGTATCCGCAAAGATATCAAAGACAGCAGTCAGCGAAACGAGCTAATGCGGCTCGTGAAAGGAGAAGAAGAGATATTAATTGCCCTGTTGGATGCTGAGGATGCGAAGACCAGAAAAAATGCGGCGCTGTTAATGGGGGACATCGGAGAACAAAAGTTTTTAGCACCTATTTATACAGCTTATGAGACAGAGAAGCAGCGTTTCGTAAAGAGTTCTTATCTGGCAGCAATTGGGAAGTTTGATTATAGTGCATATGCAGAGTCTTTGAAAGAGCGGCTGAGCAGCTTGCAGCAGATCGAAATGACAACTGAGAATCAGAAGCATATAATGGAAGAGCTGCACGAGCTGTCAAATCTGATCGTCCATTCAGAAGGTACGCATAAGCATACCTTTACCGGATGGAATGAATCCTATGAAATCGTCTTAATTACTAATCGGAAATATGCGGATCTGGTCAAAGAGCAATTGATGGAGTTGGCACCGGAGAGTAAAACCAGAGTATTTGGTGCGGGAATACAAGCATGTGTGAAAAACTTAAACTGGATAAAAGAACTGCGTACTTATCAGGAAATCCTATTTGTTGTAAAAGGAATGAAGACCTGTTCACTGGAGCCTGTGGGAGTAGCTGCGATGATCAGCAGATCGGGCTTGCTGGATTTTCTATCAAAAGGTCACGGCGGGGCACGTCCATATTATTTCCGCGTAGAACTAAAAAGCAAACGCAATCTTAATGAGAAGAGCAAATTTGTAAAGCGCTTATCCGGCCAGCTGGTAAAGCAGTCAGATGGAGTGTTGATTAATACAACTGATAATTATGAGTTTGAGTTGCGGGTAATCGAAAACAAAGAGGGAAACTGTAATGTCTTAGTAAAATTATTCACCATAAAAGATATGCGTTTTTCTTACCGTAAGGAAGTAATCCCGGCCAGTATCAAACCGGTCAATGCGGCGTTGTGTACGGCGCTTGCGAAAGATTACATGAAAGAGGATGCACAGGTATTGGATCCTTTTTGCGGAGTTGGCAGTATGCTCATAGAACGGCATAAAGCTGTGCGGGCCAACACCACATATGGAATTGATATTCAGGAAGAGGCGATCGTAAAGGCAAGAAAAAATACCGAAGCGGCCGGACAGATTATTCATTATATCAACCGTGACTTCTTTCGTTTTCAGCATGAGTATCTGTTTGATGAAGTAATTACCGATATGCCGTTTCCAATCGGCAGGGTTACGGAGGATGAAGTATTAGAACTATATCAGCGCTTTTTTATGATGGTTCCAAGGCATTTAAAAGAAGATGCTGTATTAATTCTCTATTCTCACAATGGAGATTTTGTGAAACAGCTGGCACCCGGACATGGATTTCGGATCGTGAATGAGTTTGAAGTATCCCGAAGAGAAGGAATCTACGTGTTTATCTTGAAAGAAGAACGTCAAGGTGTTCTTAAAAGTTAAAGTGCAGCATCCCTTGAAATGAACAGAATTCGATAATACACATATATTAATAAAAAAGACAGAGTGTTTTTATGAGATGTGAAAACAGGGTATCACACACGATCCAGAGCGGCGATGATTTATATAAGCTCGCACAGTATTATCGTACCAATGTTCCGGCAATTTTAAGATTAAATCCCAATATCAACCCGTATAATCTACAGATTGGAAGTTCGGTTACGATCTGCCCGGGAGAGAGCTTTACCTGGCCGCAGAAACCGGCTCAGCCGCCCAGACCGGATATGTCCGGGCAGTTGGCACTATCGAACGATATGCGCACAGCATGGAGTCAACATGTATATTGGACGCGGATGCTGCTGATCAGCATTGCCGAGCGGTTAAAGGATCAGCAGGCCGTAACTGACCGGCTGCTGCAGAATCCGGCAGATATTGCCAATATATTTGCCGGCTATTATCCGGCTAATGTCACCAGAACAATTACCCGTCTCCTGACGGAGCACCTGCAGATCGGAGCGGCCCTGATTACAGCACTGCGTGACGGAAGTACCGCAGAGGCAGAAAAACTGGAGCGCCAATGGTATCAGAATGCCAATCAGATGGCAGATGCTTTCAGCAGCATCAACCCATACTATGAACGGGAAGAGGTACGCAAGATGCTTTATGAGCATCTCGAACTGACCACTCAGGAGGTGTCTCATCGCTTGGCCGGAGAGTATCAGGCCGATATCAGAGCCTTTGACAGCGTGGAAAGAGAAGCACTGATGATGGCAGACTATTTTTCACAGGGAATTATGAGACAATTTCCACAGCAATTTAATTGATTACAGTAATGCACAGCGGCAGGGCAAGCCGAATGGCTTTCGGCTAAGCTCTGCTGATAAGTAGTTTTCATACAGATAAGGAGTAAATAGATGCTGAGGTTTGACAAGATATATCATCCGCATACAGCTCGTCCGTATCTATCCGGCGAAGAATATCAGGAGCATCGGCCCGGTGACCGGCTGCGACCTTATGTTGCCTGTTACTGGACTATGCCGGGAGCAATGAGCCGGACGTATGAAACGAAAGATGTGCTGGTGGTACCCGATACCTGTATGGACATTTTAGTCCGGGTAAATCATACGCAGCAGAAGATTAGTGCGTATCTATGCTGTATGCAGGACCATCCGTTTTTATCCGGGCAGACGGAGAATGAAGAGAGCATTTCTTTTTTTGCAATACGTTTTTACTTTTGGTCGGCTCATCTGTTTCTGAATCTGAATTTTAAGGGAACCGGAAATCAGATGATTAATATAGATGCATTGGGCAGAGAATGGAGCGAGCTTTTTGAGCCCTTTTTTTATATTACTGCAGTGGAAGAACGGATTGCCTGGACAGAGACATTTCTGTTAAGAAAACTGGTACATGCAGATTTGAATGCAGATTTATTCAATTCGATCGAACGAATGCTGAATATTCCCGGCAGAGCGACGGTAAAAGATGTATGCGAATACAGCTGTGTCAGCCAGCGGCAGATGGAACGTCTCTTTTTGCAGAAGATCGGTTTGCCCCTGAAAAGAGTTTATAATTTAATTCGCTATCAGAATGTCTGGAATGATATGGTGACCGCATCGGGATTTCATGTTCAGGATGCGGTATTCCGCTATGGGTATACTGATCAGGCACACCTTTTAAAGGAATTTAAACGGTTTCACGGAGTGACCGCGGCGGAAGCAAGAAAGATTGCCTGGCGGAACCGATGATGATGTCGAAATTTTACAATACATAAAAACTCCTTTTCTGATAACGTTTGAATCAAATAACAGTTGGAGGGAACTACTATGAAAATGCTTAGTAAAAATGATTATCAGGAAATAGGTGCATGGATGCACCGCAACGCCAGAGAGTTGGAAATGGCACTGTGGAACTATCACTTTGAAAATGGTGAAAAGGATGATGTTATCAATGCTCTGGCATATTATCAGAATGAGGATGGCGGCTTTGGTAACACCGTAGAACCAGATAGCTGGAACCCGAATTCTGCACCTTATAATACCTTGATTGCAATTGGTTTCCTGCGAAGTATTGAGATGGTGGAAACCAAAGGGGTGGATCATCCGATGGTGCAGGGCATCTTTCGATTTTTAGAAAGCGGAGTTCATACCGACGATGAGGGCTGGTTCTTTGGAATTCCGTCAAACGATAATTATCCGCATGCGCCTTGGTGGTGCTATGATGAGGAACTAAATAAAGTTCAAAATATGGGTGTGACAGCCGGCCTATGTGCATTTATTCTGCGCTATGCCGACCGGAATTCGGGGGTGTTTGAAAAGGCATCCGGATATGCCGGAAAGATTTTGAAAAAGGCGGTGGATACGACCGACTTCGGAGAAATGGGAGTGGTCGGACTTAATATCCTCATCCGAGATATTCAAGCGGCCGGACTGACTGCGGAATTTGAATTCGCAGGACTTCCGGACAAGATTAAAGAAGCAGCTAATGCTGCGATTGAACGGGATGTCGAACAGTGGGCTAATTATCGGCCGCGTCCGTCGGAGTTTATCAAATCACCGGACAGCCCTCTTTATCAGGAGAATAAGGAGATTGTCGCAACGGAGCTTGATTACCTGATAGATACCAGACATCCGGGCGGGGTATGGGATATTACCTGGACCTGGTTTGACCTGAATGAAGTATATCCAAAAGAATTTGCTATCAGTGAGAATTGGTGGAAGGCGAGTAAAGCGATTGAAAAAATAGAATATCTGAAGCGCTTCGGAAGAATTAAATAAATCTTTTAGTTATTGAAAATTATTGCTTGTTTGTCTTGGTAGAAAATGATACATTATTTGTATGAGCAAATGATAATTCCGGGAGGGCTGGTGATGGAGCCATTTACAATTGATGAACTTATAAATTTAAGTACGAAACTTACAGCGGTGGAACTTGAGAAACTGTGTGATCTGGCGGGAATCGGCCTGATCAATCTCGATGTGGCCAGCGGCAGGATCCTGCTGAACCGGAATCTGACCATGCTGGCAGGATATGAACCGGGTGAATTGATGCATTCCGTTAATACCAAGCGGATGCTGACCTTTGAAGAAGACCTTCCCAGAGTCGAAGAATGTATGAATGCGGTAATGAGCGGTAAGCAGGATTCTTATAAGGCTGAATATCGGATGCGGCGTAAGGATGGCAGTATTGTTGCGATTTCTGAATGTATGTATGCAGCGGAACGTGATCAAGACGGCAATGTCCTCAGGCTGATCGGTATGGCGACCGATATGTCCCGGCTTCAATGGGCAGAAGAAAAGGCCCGGGTGATGGAAACAGAGAACCGCCGCATCGCCAAAGCTTCTGCTTACGGAGAACTAATGGAGCAGAACCGGATGCTGCGGGCGATCAATGCATCATCATCGATGATCATCGGAGGCATCCATGACGATTATGAAACGGTTCTGCAACAGGCTCTTCAGATTCTGGGAGAGAGTATTCGGACAGACAGGGCTCATATCTGGAGAAACCGGATTTTAGATGGGAAGCTGTACTGTTATCACCGCGCTGAATGGGCGCTGAGCACAGCTTCGAAATATGCAGAGAATCAGGAATTGTTCCAATATGATGAATTTCTTCCTCAATGGCAGACATTGCTGAAAACAGATGATATTAATAAATTGGGTACGGCTCTGTCTGAGAGGCTGGCTCCGTATATTGCCGGGGCAGATGTCAAAGCGATGGTGTTGATACCGCTGTTTAGTCACGGAGAATTCTGGGGCTTTATTGGTTTTGATGACTGTACTGAAGAACGGGAATTTACGGAGGATGAAAAGGAGATTATGGCAGTAGGTGCCGTCGTTATTGCCGCTTCGATATCCCGTAATGAGACATACGGCAAGTTAGATGAAGCGCGCAGAAGTGCGGTAGAGAGTACCAGAGCCAAGGGTGAATTTTTATCCCGCATGAGCCATGAGATCCGGACACCGATGAATGCAATTATCGGCATGACGACCATCGCCAAGCGGACCGATGACGCGTCTAAGGTTCGTTATTGTCTGGATAAAGTAGATGCTTCATCACGGCAGCTTCTGGGATTGATCAACGATATCCTGGATATGTCTAAGATCGAAGCTAACAAGCTGGAAATAAATAATGCACCGTTTGATTTTGAGAAAATGATCCAATATGTTATCAATATGATGCAGGTGAAATTAGAAGAAAAACATCAGGATCTGCATTTAGATATTGATGAAGTCTTTACCAGACAGATGGTCAGCGATGAACTGAGGCTTTCGCAGGTACTGATCAATCTATTGGGGAATGCTAATAAATTTACGCCTGAGTATGGCCGGATTACGCTGAGAATCCGTGAAAAATCTAGAGAGGCTGACCGGTCGGTGTTCCGGATTGAAGTGATCGACACCGGTATCGGGATTGAGCCGGAGCAGCAGGCTAAATTGTTCCAATCTTTTGAGCAGGGCGATGGCGGAATTAACAGACAATATGGGGGAACCGGTCTGGGTCTGGCGATCAGTAAGAAAATTGTCAATCTGATGGGTGGTGATATCTGGATCAAAAGTACTCCGGGAGAAGGTTCGAATTTCATCTTCGAGATTCGGATTGACTGGGGTGGTGAGTTGGAGATTTCCGAGCGGATCACAACGGTGCCGTCGTCGATGCGGATTTTAGTTGTAGATGATAAAGAAGATGTGCTCGAATATTTTAAGAATATTCTCAAGAGTTTTTCGATAAAATGTGATGTGGCCGGCAGCGGTGAAATGGCTGTGCAGCAGGTTGAAAAGAGACTGGAGCAGGGCCGTCCGTACGATATCATATTTATTGACTGGAATATGCCGAGAATGAATGGTGGAATAACGGCCAAAGAGATTAAGAAACGGGTTGGTGATGAGACGATCTGTGTTATGATATCGGTATCGGAATGGAGCGATATCGAAAGCGAAGCGAAAACCTGTGGGGTTACCAATTTCCTTTCTAAGCCGGTACTTCCCAGTGTGCTGTATGATTCTATCCTCGAACTGACCAATAAGAGTCTGATTACACCAAAGAGCAATGATTCGCCGGCTGCGGTGGATCTAAGCGGTAAACGACTTTTGATTGCTGAAGATATTGAAATTAATCGGGAGATTGTCAGAAGTATTCTGGAAGATAGCAATGCGGAACTAATCTTTGCAGAAGACGGTGAAGAGGCGGTCGAACTGTTCTGCCATGCCGAGACACCGATTAATATGATTCTCATGGATGTTCAGATGCCTAGGCTTGATGGATTGGAAGCAACCAGAATGATCCGGGTATCGGAGACAGAAACCGGAGCGGTCGTTCCGATTGTTGCAATGACAGCCAATGCTTTTAAAGAAGATGAACAGATGTGTCTGGAGGCCGGAATGAATGCTCATCTGGCGAAACCGGTGAACGTAGATGAAGTTTACCGAATGCTGGAGGAATATCTGGGTTAAACAAAGAATTGATAATAGTTGTGCCGGGAACCCATTATTCCCGGCACATTTGCGTATGAGGGAAAGGATCTTACTCAGTGATATTGATAATGAATGCAGTAGAAGCATACCCGGTAGCACTGAGGGTTGGATTTTCTTCAGTCTCATCATCGACGTAGTAGAGGAAATATACATGTCCTTCGTATATCCCCGGTTCGGCGGCAGTCAGATCGCTGTATTTATCCTTTAATTCATCCCATTCAAGATCGGCGATGTATGTTTCTGAGTTATTCCACAGTTCATATGCATAGTCGTTGAATGCATCATGCGGTTCAATCGCTCTGATATACAAGGTATACCGAATACTTTCTCCCGGCAGTAATTCTTTAGTCTGCATATCCATCGTTGCAGCACCGAGATAATCGACAGGCAGGATCACCTGTAGAACCGGAACATTCATGACGATAGCCTGAGGCGTTTCAAAGGAGCCGGAGCCCTGAGTATAGATGATCTTTTTATCCCCGTTGTTAGTAATGTTAATGTTCAGAGGAATTGTTGTTCCCGGGATAATTATCATTTGCTCTAAGACAGCAGTTATTTCAATATCGGCATATTCATTCCCGGTAAGCCCCTGAACTGATTCGGGCAGCTCGGTATCATCGATTTCCTCTTGCTCTTGTACAGCTTTTGGGTTATTGGCTTCGGGTTCTTCGACCGGCTCTTCGGTTTTAGCACTGCAGGCAGTAAATACTATAGTCAGTGAACCGATAAGTGCGATATATTTAATTGCATTTTTCATAATAATTTTCCTCTCTGTGCTGTTTGTTATTATTGTGCACGATTTTTTCTATTTCATTACTTTTATTTCTATATAACATGATAACATACCAGATAGTGGTATAAAGTTGGAAAGCAATATGATAAACTATACTTATTATTTTTGGCATATCTCTATGCCGGAAAAAAGCTGATTTTGATTATATTGAAGTGTAAGGAGCGGGCATGAAAATCATGATTGTAGAAGATGAAAAGAATATTAGGGAAGAACTCCGGGTACTTTTAGAATCGGCAATGTATGAAGTAACTGCAGTGGAACAATTTGAGGGGATTGCCGGCCAGATTACTGCGGCAATGCCGGATCTGGTTCTGCTGGATGTACAGCTGCCGGAGCAAAATGGACGGGAGATTTGTAAAGAGGTACGGCAGACGCTGGAGATACCGATTATTTTCGTGACCAGTTCAGATAGCGTGATGGATGAGATCAATGGGATGCTGTCAGGCGGTGACGACTATATTACCAAGCCTTATCATCCTTCGCTTCTGCTGGCGCGGATTGCAGCGGTTCTGAAGCGGACGGCCAGGCAGCCGG
>Ga0153946_1001452_pt1 | contig 10135 bp, 20 predicted proteins | sample TSNJ030MetaG_FD_104751 | JGI IMG/M metagenome (GOLD analysis project Ga0153946, IMG submission 104751) | Attine ant fungus gardens microbial communities from New Jersey, USA - TSNJ030 MetaG | ecosystem: Host-associated > Fungi > Mycelium > Unclassified | place: USA: New Jersey, Wharton State... | reverse complement strand
CTCTTGGGAGGTAGTCTTTGGTGTTTCCACCTCTGACCTTATTGTAGAGTTCTATTGTAAATACTCTACCACCCCTAGGTATATCTGTTGCATGGACTTCAATGCAATTTTCAAGCCCAGAACAATTGCTTTGAAATGTAGCAATCTTGAAGGGGGGATGAGTATAAAGGAACTCTACCAATGCCACCCCAGGCCATAACACCATCCCAAGCAATTAGCTCTACTTCTCTCCCATCCCATACACAGCACACCACAGCACAACTCCATCCAAACCAACTCTCCTCTCCCCTCTTTTCCCTCCCTCTCTTTCCCCTGTTTCCCTTTTCTTTTCTTTTTTGTTGCTTGCTTTTCTTTTTTATCACTCAACAACCCATCCTTCTTCTTCTTCTTCTTCTTCTTCAAGAAAAAAAACCTTGCCATTCTCAAAAACATGAAACAGACATGGACATGAATACAGACATACAGACATACAGATATAAACTCAACTCCCCCCAAAAAAACCAAAAAAAGGTAGATAAAAAAAAAGGTAGAAGAAAAAGACTAATCGTACGATAAGAACTAAACAAAAAGAGTATTACCCAAATTATCGATGTTCACTTTATAGAAAAAGAAAGAAGAAAGAAAGAAAGAAGAAAAAGGAGAAGATGGAAGACAGAAAGAAGAAGGAAGACAGAAAAGCATGGTCATGGTCATAATCATCGCAATCAAATCATGGAAGTCATGCGTGCATTGCATTGGATCGCATATGTGCATATGGGCGTGCGTGTTCGTGTTCGTGCGTGCGTACAAACATTATCTTCTCTCCTGCAGACAACACAAAAAACAAAAACAAAAACACAAGAAAATCACCGCTTCCGCTTCCCACTCTCAACCTCAACTTCAACCTCATCCACTTCCACCTCCACCTCCACCTCTCCCAACTCCACCTCTTCCATCTCCCCACCACCACCACCTCCTCCTCCCACAACATCATCATCACCTCCCACAACAGCAACAACAACGGGTTGTTGCTGCTGCTGCTGCTGTGCCATCGACATAGGCGAATCACCTCTCGCAGATCCACTAGATCCCGCACCAGGACTTCCCCATACCGCATTCACACCCCCAAGACTAGCACTGCTCGCATATGGATTATTAGTGTTATTGATGTTGGCGTTGGCGTTGCTAACACCAACATGGCTACCCTGTTGATGTACAATAACCGAATCTGCATCTTCCAAACCTTGATTAGGTGTTATAGCGCCTCCTACGCAGTACAGTCAGCTGTGACGAGAGAGTAAACCCAAGTGGAAAAGACTCACCAGTAACATCACCTCTCCCATGGACATCAATATCCATTGGATCATCGTCAAGATCCAATACACCTCCGACCCCGCTGATAGCACCAACAGCATTCAATACAGACTCAACGGCCGGATCAAGCTGAGCAGGTTGGTCTATTTCTGGATGAGTGATGTCAGGTTGCAGATGGTCATCATCAAGTTCGACGTCCTCGTCCAGGTCTGCATACGTTCTGCAGATAGGACAGGTGAAGGAGGGATGGTGGGCCTGGAGGATGGGACGAAGGCATTTGTAGTGGAAAGTATGTGAGCATGGGGCGATAAAGAGAGCCTGGCGGATGGTGACGCTGAAGAGACCTGGCAAGGACAAGCTGAGCAGGAGTGTAAGCGTAAATGTGAAGACGTACAGATACAACAGTCTGGTATACCGAGAGCTTTTATTTTAGCAGTAGGAGCGGGGTTGATAAAGTCCGGTGCAGCGAGAGCCTTGAGACTGCGGAGGGCATTTGTACTAAAGACACATATAAGAGAAAAGAGTGAAGCAAAGACAGCAGAACTCACTTGAAAGCATTCGCACTCGCCTGCCATTCTCTGCCAATTTCAACCCTGATCTTGACACTTTTATAAATGTCCTCTGCACCACCCTGATAGTCGACGCCGAGCTGAAGGATATCGCCGTCTCTGATCTGGAAAGGCCTGCTCTCCGCATTGGCAGCGCTGAGACGGACATGGTTCAGAAAAGTGCCAGAACTGCTCTTGGTATCGCGGATGAAAAACTTGGGGCCCTCTGCGACCCAGATTTCGGCATGGACACGGGAGACGACTTTTGAGCGGAAAGCGAGCTTGTTGGAGTTGAGAGCGTTGATGGCGGATATACCGAGACCACTGTGGTCGGTGAAACGGCCAATGCGGAGAGGAGGCTCTCCCTGGCGGAGGTCGCGGGCGATGGGGTCGAAGCGGAGAGAGCGACGGGTGTCGAGGTGGGGGACGAGACGGATGCGATGGGACTCTGAATTCATTACAGGGGACAAGACTCGTTCAGGGGTTGCCTCTGTCTGGGCCTGAAGATTGTTGTTGTTGTTGTTGTTGTTATTGTTGCCCACCGATCGTCTGCGGCGCAACATGAGGCCGAGAGCAGCGGGTGAGGTGCTGGCGTCGACGAAAGACTGGGAGGAATTCCTTGGACGACCTCTGAGAAAGGAGCCAAGGAGAGTTGTCGCCCGTGCAGAATCAGACTCCATGTGGTATTATTGCAAGAGCAAAGAAACAAGCGCTACAAAAACTACAACAACTCCGGCAATCACCCTCGATCTCCCACCGCCGTTCGTTGTCGGCTGCTGCACATCGCTGCTCCCGTTCTGCTCTGCACTGTACACCCGCACATACCCCATCTCAAAGTACGCATTGCTGTACTGCGATGTCCCGTTGTTGATCACATAGTCCAGGTAACAAGTCCCCGAGCATGTCTGGTTAAAAAACTGTGCCGAGCCCGCAAAATCTGCACCTGTCATTCCTGGCACAGCACACCGCAGTACACGGCACACTCACCTCCGCACAACGTGATATCCAACACCAGCGTTTGCGCTGCAAAAAATTCGCTGGTATTGCACCCTCCCGACGGCCAGTTTCCCATCGGTGTCCCAAGCACCGAAGTATCAATCTCATTGCTCCCAAACACATCAGGAGCATGCTGTCGCTCAAAAAACCAAATCCTAAATATATATCAGACTCGAAGATCAGCAGGCTAGAACTCTACTCACGAAACACCACTCGTAGCCAACTCCGCCACAAACACACCCCCTTGCGCATCTGCAAACGCCTGTCCATACGACGCCGGACTGTCATTCGTCGTAATGCATCCAGTTGCACCTTCACAGTTCGTCCCATTCACAATCCCCGACGTCTGATTCGGCGAAACCTGAGCACACCCCGCTGTCGTATGTAATCCCATCTGCGACGAAGGCGACAGATTCACGCCTTCAAAAATATCAATCTCCCTAAACCCCCCCCCCAAAAAAAAAAAGGTCAACTACTGCGTCAAGTTTAGAATCGACTATATTTACCCTCCACCTGGCCAAGTTGAATTCGGTGAAAAAGTCCACAACGCAGGCCAAACCGAACACTATTTGGAGAAGGAAAGAGAACATCAACATTTTTCCCACTCTAGAAAAAAAAAAACACAAAAAAAAAACGCACACCAAACGGTGCATGCCAGACATCAATAGCCCACACAGTTCCAACACCCCACGTCTCCTGCGTCGACATCCTCACCGAATCCCTCTTTTCATTCCACGGCACAAAACTCGTACTGTCGACTTTAATAATCGCCCTGTTCGTCGAAGCATCTACATACGCCAGATGTTGACTCGTTGCATTTGCCGCCGATACGAAACTACCATTTTTGTTTTCAGTCAGTTCAAACAAGACTCAAAGACAAAAAGGAGAAAGGCGAAGACGGACATGACATCTCCATTCATCGTATCATCATCTACACCAAATCAGCTCTTCCTATCCCTGAAGTAAAAAAAACAAAAAAGAAAAAACCACGCAACAATGATCATAAAAATCCCATCCCTCAAAAAATTGAGCACCAGAATAATCCTTCACCAGGCCATACTGCGCACTCAAAGCTCCTCTCACCACCAAACACAAAACGAGTCCCAAAAGTCTCAACATGAGGATGAACGTGGAGCGTGGAGCGTGTCAAGAATGAGTGTATGTGTGTGTCAAGAATGAGTGTGTGTGGTCAAGAATGAAAGTGTCAAGATGAGGTGATGAAAAAAACACACAAACACACGCTTTTACCTTGTGCTTACCTTGTGCCTTGTTGTTACCTTGTTCGGCTATCGCGATGCCGATCGACAATAAACACGCGTAAATCGAATGAGACCCACTACACAAAAAAATGAAATGAACATGACAATTGACGGATGGTAACCACATCCAAAAGAGGAAAGAAGGGTACACTTTTGACAACTGATGTAGTGAATAGATGACCACGATAGTTGAAAAACAGAGTCTTCCATGCAACAAGTCCAAGCTCTATAGTTCTAGTCACACTCACTCATAAAAGAGAGGGACCATCTCACTCACTCAACCATCTCAACCACTTCAAATCGCACAAAAAAAGAAAAAAGTACACACAAAAATTCACACACACACAACCTTCTCATCATCCCATCACATCACACAGATAAAAAAAAAGCCAATGTAAAAAACACATATCTAGATCACCTTGCCTGTATAGATGCAATAAAAAAAAAGTAAAAACTAATCCGCTCAACCTCAACCCCACCTTCACTCTTCACCTCTTCACCTCGTCCTCGCAGTCTCCCCAGACCTCGTTTATTTTCATTCAACAAACACAGGTCCACGCATTTAATTTCGATTTCAATGTTCCACTTCCACTTCCACTCTCCCCATTCTCTTCTCTTCTCTAAAAAGCCGACGAACCAGGATCAGTGGAAGAAGCATCGGCATCAGCACCAACACAAGGTGAGATTCCCTTCCCACTCGACGACGTCGTAGTCGTAGTCAAAGTCGATGCCCTTCGAGATACGTACGGTCTCGGTGGAAGCCTAGTCCCTTGTTCCGGGGGACCACCTAGCCCATTAACACCCGCAAAACCAATCACCTGCGACGTCGGTGACCCAACAGCCGGAGACACAGGCGCATCATCAAGATCAGTATCCAATGTCCCTAGCCCATCCATCCCAAATTCATGAATCGAACGCGGAGGCGGACGCTCCACCATCGCTTCAAGCAGCTGCACAAATTCAAAATCAAACGACACATGAACACAAATCACAACGAAACACACACCTCCTTGCGCAACTCCTCACTATCATACTCCCCTTCCAGCTCTTCCGGCTTGAGCAAAAACGTCCCTTTTCTAAAAACTTCACCTTCCTCTTCCACCCAACTTCTCGATCTAAACACGGAACAAATTCCAGGTAAGCTCGGCACCACACAAACCGTATTACCTACCGCTCAGTCGGCGAAAACAACGACATCTCAGAATTCGTCATCCTTCTCTCGTCATCATCCTCACTATCAGAATTGACAGCATACGACGAACTCGTCATCATCTCATGTTTCTCTTCCGCTGGCTCCGCTCTCCCCTTGCCTTTATCCACGCGCGGCGAAATCGGCGCCGTACTCCCTTCATCACGTCCCTGTCCCTCCGCACCATCGCTGACGAAATGTTCAGTAACAGGATCAGGAACAACATCTGTATCAGGTTCACGAGCCACATCTCGCTCGTGCTTTTTCACCTCCGACTCCAGCGTCGTAGCACCACCATCAAAAGACAATCCCAGTCCCTGCAGAACAACTCTCTGCCTCTGCCTCTGCCTCTGCCTCTCACTCTCACTCTCACCACCACCCACACCATCAGTCCCAGAACTCGCATCACTCGCACCACGAGACATACGCCTCATCAGCTCCAGCAACTCATCATTGACATTCAAAAGCCGTGCCATCCGTTCCGAATCCTCCGACACCACAGTCTCTTGAATGGCCAATCGAAGTTCAACAACAATCGCTGCCGAAGCTGTCATCAATGCTTCTGGACACGGTTGCTCTTGCTCTTGCTGATTCCGATTCCGATTCTCCACTTGAGGTGCCCTCGATGACACTTGCGCATGATGTTGAGATAATCGAGACACCATAGTCCTTGCCCGCGTTAGGATATCATTTTCCATCTATATCCAATTTCGAGAATCAGTGATATGTAATTAGAGAAACGCACCAACCTTCTTTGCCTCATCCTTCTGAATACTCTTCGCAAGCTCACTTTCTTCAATCAACCCCCAAACCCCTCTCTTCTTCCCACCTCCAACATGTGTCACAGCCATTACAGCAGGCACACTACTCGACGCAGGAGCACGGCTATCAACAGACAAATTCTCTGACAATAAAGGCACGGGAATCACAGACAAAGCTTTCGTCGAGTTCCTCTCCGCTTCCTCAGTGTTCCGAACACAGGTATCAAGAATCTCTCTACACATCCTGAGTTGGATTCATTCAGAGAGACGGATCCTATCTCAAAACGCATACACACACTTTGCAAATGCTTCGTCTCCCGGTGGGATGCTGAGATCCAAACATCTCATAGAATGATTACTCTTCAGACCCTTGTTAAGAGCCAAAACACAGGCCAGGTCTAGCTGATTAATCGTTAAATCTAGATGAAGGAGCGATGTAGATTCAGGAAGAAATTCCGCGAGGGCTATTGCACCTGTTGAGGTCAGATATGTCGAGGACAAGAAGAGACGCTTGAGAGAGTTGTTCAAGGTAAACGCCGTACGAAGAGAGTGGATCTAATGAAGCACCAATCAGAAGTACCTCACTGACAAGTTTTAGCTGTCACCTACCCCATCCAGATTTGGACCTGAGCATGGATTCTTGCTCATATCAAGCGTTTCCAAACACGAATTATATTTCTACCAAACAGGTTCAACTCAAAAAGACAAAGACAATCCAGCTACTCACAAGAGCTTCAGCGATAGCGACTAAACACCCAACGTCTAGCTTATTTTCGCTGAGATTGAGGAGTTTGAGCGTTCGATTCCGCTTCAATACTTGAGCAAGGTATGTGATTCCATTCTAAATCACCTCAGTAGTCTGGAAAAGAATCAATATGCACACTAACCCTCAAATCATTCCCCTTCAAGTCAAGTGTCCTCAGAGCACCAAATCTAGGCAAGGCACCTATGGCTCTCACACGATCTAGCAGCGCCGGGCTTGGTCCCGTGTCATACTTCGCTCCTGTCATCGAGGACAAAGAATGGTTCACAGGTAATGCATGGGATGAAACGTCATGGCGATGTCCAGAAGCTGTGGAAAGATGGCGTGTAGTCACTCCCCCCTGAGAGGATGAAGTGATCATGGGGACCTGTTCACCTGCCGACGACGAAAAACTGGACGCTGCCGGTGATGCGCCTCCACGACGTTTATTGCGAGATACATAAGGCGCATAATTCGTTTGAGCTGGGTTCTGAGATGGGTGTCGTGGGGGCGGTAATATAGGACCGATCTTGCCACTTGGTACTGCCAATGCTGACGATGGTACTTGCAGGTGAGATGCAGAACTTGCAGTAGTAGGTGTGCTAGGAGGTAGATTTGCAGAAGGTAGACTTGATGCAGACACTGTTGGAGACGATGCCGTTGAAGATATTGGAGTACCTGAATGTGATGGCGTTGGGGAGATCGAAATTGTGATGGGCACTGTATCAGGATAATCGCGGATCATCAGTGCCAAAGCTACGCCTCCCGTAGAACTGATGTGATTGTGTCTAAGCGAGATATGTTGAAGCGAGGACGTGCGAATTGTACGGCCTGTAATTGATAGTAACAAGTCCCAGCATCGTTAACACGTATGGAATCTTTATGCGAGTAGCACTCACAGAGAACTTCAAGCGCTGCGGACCGCAAATTACAATCATCCAGGCGCAGACTTTCCAGGCCCTGATCGGGAGTTTCCAGCGCAGCAACTATGTATTCCATAGCATTTTTGTCAATGCCATTTTGAGAGAGATCCAGGAAGCGAAGGCGTTTGGCCTTTTTGATATAGGCGCCGATAAGTCGGAATGCAGGTGTCTTGAGGCGCCTGTTCGATGCGACTGACAGGAAAGATAAAGTGCCTGGAATAAGTAGCGAGTGTAAAATGGGTTTGAGTGTCTGCGATCATTGGATCTGAACAGGAATTGAGGCTCGGGAGCGGAAGACAGACTTACATGTTCGTCAAGATCACATTCACGAAAAACAAGCTTGTGTAATCCCCACTCAATCATGAAAACATCGGACAAAATCGATGCAGAGGACAGTGTCAGCTGTACGCCAGACAAATCTACAGCACGGGGATCTGTGATTGCAGCTTTCTGCTCCTCCTGTGAGTATCCGTCTTTTGGAATATCAAAGGGGTGCGCACCTTGAACGCTGCACTGATACTAGGGTCTGGTACCTCGTCGCAGCCAGCGCAACAGTCTCGATAGAATGACTCAACCTTGTTCATATCCCACCAATCTTCTGGCTCCCCCCCAGGACTCTTTGGCGGGCCTCTGACGACCCTCCTTCGCCTTTCGTATTCCTTGTCCTCGATGGCACGCTTCTCATCTTTGAGGGACGGCATCGAAGGTGGATTAATAGAGGATATTGGGTATACGATTGATATTTCGGATAGGATAAAATGTGCACGCTTGAGTGGCCGGTTTTCATCTTGCGTTGCCTGCGAGTTGGAGCCTCCCGATATCGAATTGACATTGGTCGGAAGAAACTTGGAAAGCCGAGAGAACAGGGACGGCTGGGATGAGGGAGGACGTTTGAGAATGGATTTTCCGGGAGTTGGAATTGTAACTGCAGAGGAGGAGGCTGAGGGGTTTGAGCAATAAGTAGCCATAGCCTAAGGTGCTGACGACTTCCATCAATAAATAAGCCATCACAATTCTCCACAATTTCGCAAGACAGCGCAGATGGAACATCATCATGAGTAACATATCAGAATTCGTCATGGGTATCTATTGCTGTTATCAAATTTTGTTCTCCTCGCCTGTTTCTTGATCTCAACTTCACCTTGGAGTCGAGTTCTTCTTCCATATTGATCAACCTTGCATTTCATAAATTCATCCCACTCCCATCTTGATGTGTTGTATCAAGAGATCATAAACAAGAATGCAAGCAGTTGTAATATGTTTTATTGGACTGTATAATCTGTCCAATGTTGCTAATTCGAGGATATTACGTGACAGGAAGACGCCCAAGTAGAGAGAAAACTCAAAGGAAAGGGAAATAATTTTCCAATGGTATATCTCCCAAATGCCTCATCATATGTATCCATGTCACGTTCATGCTGATGCTCATACTCATGTTCGAAGTCATTTGTACTCGTACTTTCAATAAACGTCCGCACACGATTACTCGAACTACGGTTCAACCTCACAGCACTCCACCTAGTACGTTCTTGCGCAGTCAAACTCAAGACTTCATCAAGATAACCAAGTGAGGGATGATCAGCTTGAGAGATGGGGATTTAATGAGATTAGCTGGGAATAGATGAAAGGGCCATGTTTTGTAAATAGGGACGAGGTATCGTCAACAATGAAAGAGAGGGATGGGCACAGTGGCTGTGCGTGAATACCCATGATAGGCTGGTCAGTCAGTCGAGGGCGAGTAGGAAACGATAATGTCGAACCCTGCTGTATTGTTGTTACTGACAAGAGTCGAGATTGTCGCACGATCAGAGCTCTGTGAGAGCACAACAACCTCAGAAGTTCCCTTGATGTTGCGAGGGCTGTCCGAGGAGGAAGACGAATAAGAAACAGTTGTTGCCTGGATGTACAGTGGGGACAGCAGATAGACCCAAATCCTGAGATCAGCAACAAAAGCACAGGGGCTAAGTTCTTCATCGGAGATGACAAGGTCTGAGGAGCCCAGGTCGTCGGCGGGAGAAAAAATAGGGAAGAGGTCAGATTATTCAAAGGAAAAAAGTTCCATCGCAGGATCGAACCCTCTTTTTTTAGTGTGGTAATGAGGGCTATCTGACAGGCTTGTGTATTAACCGATATACTAAAAGCGAAGCATGATAAAGTTTTATCAGAATAATACGACCTTAGGACCTTACAAGTCATTTATTTATTAAAGGCTCACATCATCTGAACTTCCCTTCAAAAGAAATGTCCACCGTGCCAGGTCGCTCATGCGATTCTAGGTCCCCAACTCTACCGTCAACTATCTCAAACTAAAGTTCTCTTGGTTGGCGCTGGCGGCATTGGCTGTGAACTCTGTACATCCGCAAAAACATCCGTCCAGTTTTCCATCTAACTGCCCTCCATCTTGTAGTGAAAAATCTTGTATTG
>Ga0153946_1001448_pt1 | contig 10152 bp, 10 predicted proteins | sample TSNJ030MetaG_FD_104751 | JGI IMG/M metagenome (GOLD analysis project Ga0153946, IMG submission 104751) | Attine ant fungus gardens microbial communities from New Jersey, USA - TSNJ030 MetaG | ecosystem: Host-associated > Fungi > Mycelium > Unclassified | place: USA: New Jersey, Wharton State... | reverse complement strand
CGACCAGAGATGCGATTGATACGGCGATTGTCCATAATAAAAAAGAATATGTATTTATCGATACGGCAGGTCTCAGACGTAAGAATAAAATCAAAGAAGAATTGGAACGGTACAGTATTATCAGGACGGTAACTGCAGTTGAACGCGCCGATGTGGTGCTGGTGGTGATAGATGCGGTCGAAGGGGTGACCGAGCAGGATGCTAAAATCGCCGGAATTGCACATGAACGCGGAAAAGGTGTCATTGTCGTTGTCAATAAATGGGATGCGATCGAAAAGAACGATAAGACGATGCGGGAGTATGAGCACCGGATACGAATGACGCTGTCATTTATGTCATATGCTGAAATTATGTATGTATCAGCAGTGAGCGGACAGCGTCTGCCAAATCTTTACGATATGATCGATATGGTGATCGAGAATCAGACTCTGCGGATTGCCACTGGCGTATTGAATGAAATTATCATGGAAGCAGCAGCGATGCAGCAGCCGCCGTCGGATAAAGGTAAGCGTCTGAAAATATATTATACGACTCAGGTAGCGGTGAAACCGCCGACATTTGTAATATTTGTCAATGATAAAGAGCTGATGCATTTTTCATATTTAAGGTATTTAGAGAATAAGATCCGGGAAGCCTTCGGCTTTAAAGGAACTTCACTCAAATTTTTCGTTCGGGAAAGAAAGGAAAAGGAACGTTAAACTATGGTACGCTTAATTTGTGTAATTATCGGATATGCTTTTGGATTGATTCAGACGAGTTATATTTATGGAAAGATAAATCATATTGATATTAGAGAACATGGAAGCGGCAATGCCGGAACAACCAATGCGCTTCGGACGCTGGGGTGGAAAGCGGGAGCGGTTACATTCGTAGGAGATTGTTTTAAATGCGTACTTGCAGTTGTCGCAGTGCGGCTGCTTTTTGGTCAATCCCAGACTCAGATGCTGCCGCTGCTGGCAATGTATGCCGGGATGGGAGCAGTGCTGGGGCACAATTATCCATTTTATTTAAAATTCAAAGGCGGGAAAGGAATCGCAGCCACCGCCGGACTGATACTTTCAACGCACATTGGCATGGCGGGAATTGAACTGATGGTATTCATCGGATTGGTTGTATTGACCAGATACGTGTCGGTCGGTTCGCTGGCGGTGGTAATTGTATTCGTGCTGGAGGTAGTGATTTATGGTCAAATGGGCGGATTCAATATGACACAGCCGCTGTTATATGAAATGTATGGTATTACAATACTTCTGATGCTGTCGGCGTTCTATAAGCATCGGGGGAACATTATAAGATTGATGAATGGTACTGAAAACAAACTCGGGACGAAGAAAAAATAGGAGGAAGTATCCATGACAAATGTAGGTATTTTAGGTGCTGGCAGCTGGGGAACAGCATTAGCACTGCTGCTGTACAAAAACGGGCATGACGTTACGGTCTGGTCGATTGATGAGCAGGAAGTAAAACTGCTGAACGAGACCAGAGAGCATGTCAGCAAACTTCCGGGGGTGAAATTACCGGAAGATATGGTAATCACTAATTCGCTGGAAGAAGGCATTAAAGGAAAAGATTTTGTCGTGCTGGCAGTTCCGTCTCCTTACACAAGAAGCACGGCACGCAGCATGAGTAAATTGGTAGAAAAAGGACAGAAAATCGTCAATGTTGCAAAAGGAATCGAAGAAACGACTCTGATGACTCTGTCGGAGCAGATCGAAGAAGAGATCCCCCAGGCCGATGTGGCGGTGCTATCCGGGCCGAGTCATGCGGAAGAAGTAGGACGGGGATTACCGACGACCTGTGTGATTGGTGCGACTACTAAGGAAACTGCTGAATATCTTCAAAAATGCTTTACCAGTGAAGTGTTCCGTGTCTATATCAGCCCCGATATCATGGGAATCGAATTAGGCGGTTCGCTTAAGAATGTAATCGCTCTGGCGGCAGGTATCGCAGATGGACTGGGATATGGTGATAATACCAAAGCGGCTCTGATTACCAGAGGAATTGCCGAGATTGCCCGCCTGGGTATCAAAATGGGCGGTAAGACCGAGACCTTCTCCGGCCTGACTGGTATTGGTGATTTGATCGTGACCTGTGCCAGTGTCCACAGCCGTAACCGCAAGGCTGGTTATCTGATGGGGCAGGGCAAATCAATGGAAGAAGCAATGGCAGAAGTACAGATGGTCGTGGAAGGCGTTTACTCAGCCAAAGCGGCGATGAAACTGGCTGAACAGCATGGTGTTTCGATGCCGATTGTATTGCAGGTAAATGCCATCTTATTTGAAGGTAAAGACCCCAAAGAAGCGGTCAAAGATCTGATGCTGCGTGACAGTAACCTGGAGCATCCTACCTTACCGTGGAATTCAAAATAAAGATTGTGCTCTGCACAATCGCCGCGCCGAGCGCTTCCTCTTAAGCGAGTGCGCATCCCGCGGAGCGTTTTATAGTGTAGGGAACGAAGTTTCCTATACTATAAAAACGTCATAAACTGCCCCCCCCTTGCATACAATGTTATCAGCATAGCAAGGGGGTATTTTTATGAATACGTTTCATTTATACAATGACATCAAAGCAAGAACAAACGGAGAAATATACATTGGGATCGTAGGACCGGTGAGGACAGGAAAATCTACTTTTATTAAGCGATTTATGGACTTGTTGGTACTCCCCAATATAGAAGATGAACACGCAAAAGCACGGACCAGGGATGAACTGCCGCAGTCAGCGTCAGGAAAAACAATTATGACTACTGAACCTAAATTCATACCGAAAGAAGCCGCCGAAATTAAACTGGCAGAAGATACCACTGTAAAAGTGCGTCTGATCGACTGCGTCGGATATATGGTAGAAGGAGCAACCGGCCATGAAGAGAATAACGAGGAACGTCAGGTGAAAACCCCCTGGTTTGATTATGAAATTCCGTTTACCAAAGCAGCAAGTATCGGGACGAAGAAAGTAATCCATGAGCACTCGACCATCGGCATTATGATTACTACCGATGGAACGATCGGAGATCTTCCGCGTGAGAGCTATCTGGATGCTGAGAGAAAGACAATTGAGGAACTGCAGGCAATCGGAAAACCATTTATCGTTCTGGTAAATACCCAGAAGCCTTATGGTGAGGAAGTTAAGAAAGTAGCTGACGAGTTGAAGGAACAGTACGGTGTAAGTGCGATGCCGGTTAACTGTGAGCAGCTCAGAGAATCGGATATCCATCAGATCATGGAGAATATCCTGTTTGAATTCCCGATTTCAGAAGTGCAATTCTTTATTCCGAAGTGGGTGGAAATGCTTTCCAAGGAACATAAAATAAAGTCCGACCTGCTGCAGCATATTAAGACTGTAATGCAGAACTTAGGGGAAATAAAAGACGCTGTAAACGGTATTGAAATGCCCGACAGCCCGTACATAGAATCAATGAAAATTGATCATATTGAAATGGATTCCGGTTGTATTACTATTCAGATTCAGATTGATAATACTTACTATTACGAGATGCTCAGTGAACTTACCGGAACCAGTATTGCCGGTCAGTATGAACTGATTGGAACGATGCGTGAATTGGCTGCATTGCGGCAGGAATATGAGGCAGTCAGGGATGCGATGGAAGCGGTGAAGATGAAAGGCTACGGTGTCGTGAGCCCGACCAAAGAAGATATCTCACTGGATGCACCGGTTATCATCAAACAAAGCAATAAATATGGTGTAAAGATCCGCTCAGAAGCTCCATCAATCCATATGATTAAAGCCAATATTGAGACTGAAATAGCTCCAATCGTAGGAAGTGAGCAGCAGGCTGAGGATTTGATTCGATATATCAATGAAGCTGCAGCTACCGAAGAAGGTGTGTGGGCGACCAATATTTTCGGTAAATCGATTGAAGAACTTGTAACCGATGGAATGCGTAATAAAATAACAATGATCAACGAAGAAAGCCAGGTGAAACTCCAGGATACGATGCAGAAAATTGTAAATGACAGCAATGGCGGACTTGTATGTATTATCATTTAAGTGTTTAAAATTGATAGAAATTATGTTATACTATCATCATGGATAAAAACAGAAAATCGAACAAATGTACAGGAGGAAGAATCCGATGAAAGCGGTTATATTAGCTGTGGATACAGCCATATATCAAAACTTGAAAGAAGATAAAAATACAGCGGTTGTGAAACGGATGTTGGAGCAGGTCGGCTTTCGTATAGAAATGGAGAAAGCCATTCCTCGTGATTTTGATGTAGTGAAGGCTATTGCAGCGAGAGTTGTTGAAGAAGAGCTGGGTGATCTTATCATCACCATTGGAGGAATAGAGTGTCAGACAGAGGATTGCGTGCCGGAAGCGATTAAGGCTATTTTTGATATGGAGGTTCCGGGGATTGCCGAAAGCATGAGGGCATATATGATACGCACTTCCAAGAACGCCATGCTTTCAAGAGGTGTATCGGGAATCCGCAGAAAGACGGTGATTATCAATTTGCCGGATCGGACGAATATGATGAAAGATGTGCTGGATTATGTGTTGCCGGAGTTGGTGGAATTGGTTGAGATGCTGAAGGGGTAGGCGAGAGCTGCCGCAAAATGAAATGTGCGCTCCCAAGCCAGGGGTGCCGGCCTGTACCTAAGTGAGGGAATGCAGGCGGGACGCTTATCCTGTGCATCTAAGAATAAAAAGTGTAAATATTTACGAACCGAGCGCATTCACCGCAGAATCTGATGATCCTGCGGCTCAGGCGCTCTTTCGCTTGGTGTTTGAAGCACCGCGCTCATCGCAAATATTTACACTTCATTTTGCGGCAGCTCCTTTCAGGTCGGTAGAGGTTGGTTAAGTTAAGAATGGTGAGGTGTAGGATGATGCAGGTGAAGGTATATACGGATGGTGCGGCCCGGGGAAATCCGGATGGGCCGGGGGGATATGGTACGGTTTTGGAATATGTGGATGGGAAAGGGGAGCTGCATACTTTGGAGTTGGCTCAGGGGTATGTTAAGACGACGAATAACCGGATGGAGTTGATGGCGGTTATTGCTGGGTTGGAGCGGCTCAATCGTTCCTGTCAGGTGGAGGTTTATTCTGATTCAAAGTATGTGACGGATGCGTTTAATAAGAAATGGGTTGACAGTTGGATTCAGAAGAATTGGCATCGGGGGAAAAGCGGGCCGGTAAAAAATGTAGATTTGTGGAAACGCCTGTTAAAAGCGAAAGAATCGCATGATGTTCGCTTTATTTGGGTCAAGGGGCATGATGGACATGCTCAGAATGAGAGGTGTGACTATCTGGCAACATCGGCGGCTGATAGTGATGATTTGATTGTTGATGAAGGACTTGAGATGATGCCTGCGCAGGAAGTATTGAAAACTTATTGAACGTTAGGCTTATGATAGCGTGAAAACGGCAGTTTACGCGGGCGTAGACAATTTATAAGCAGTGTGATAAAATAAAGAGGTATTTAAGTAAGACAGACGATCGCAGCTGTAAGTGCCGAAAGGCCGCAGGTGAGGAAAGTCCGGGCTTCACAGGGCAGGATGCCGGATAACGTCCGGTGGAGGTGACTCCAAGGCCAGTGCAACAGAAATATACCGCCTGATGCTGCATCCAGGTAAGGGTGGAAGGGCAGTGTAAGAGACTACCGCCTTCCCGGTAACGGGAAGGGCACATGTAAACCCCATCCGAAGCAAAACCGAATAAAAGCAATGCGGCGGCCCGCCGCGCTTTAGGTAGGTTGCTCGAACCTATTGGCGACAATAGGTCTAGACAGATGATCGTCCAATGACATAACCCGGCTTATCGTCTTGCTTAAATACAGATGTAAAGGGAGGTGCAGACATGATTTTTTATTTTTCTGCGACGGGAAACAGTAAATATGTTGCAAGAAAAATCGCAAACAGTGAGCATGACCGGCTCATTTCGATTCCGGAAGCGACTGCTCAGAAGAAGTTTGTCTATACCTTGGCTGAATATGAAAAGGTTGGCTTTGTGATGCCAACGTATTTTTATGGACTGCCGACGATCATTTCATATTTTCTGGAACGGCTGGAACTTAAGAATATTAAAGGCAACTATTTTTATCATGTCCTGACCTGCGGCAGTACCACCGGTGAGGCCGGGACGATCTTGAATAAGACGATTCAAAAGAAGGGGTATACATTGTCCGCACGGTATGGAGTTAAAATGGTAGAGAATTATATACCGATGTATAAGATTCCTAATGAAATGAAAATGAAACATCTTCTGGATGAAGCGGATGAACAGATTGCAATTATCTGCACAGCGATCCATAACTGTGCTTATGGTGATCAGAATACGGTGAAGGGCCTTATGGCGAAACAAAAAACCGACTTAGTGTATCCAATCTATATGTATGGGCGGAAGACTAAGAGATTCCGGGTAAATGATGCCTGTATTAAGTGTGGGCTGTGCGAACGGATTTGTCCCTGCCAGGCCATTGAGATAACCGCTGAGGGGCCGGCCTGGAAGCAGAAGCGATGTGTCCAGTGCCTGGGGTGTCTGCACCGCTGTCCGGAACATGCGATACGTTATAAAAAGCTTTCAGAAAACAAGGGGCGATTTCAGAACCCTTATATAGAATTATAAAAAGAGGGAGACAAGCGGATGCAGAGACAAGAGCGTGAAGTGACTGAGGTTGGCAAATTTGAAGAAATTTTAAGAAGTTGTGATGTCTGTCGGATCGGGATGGTTGATGAAGGCAGAGCCTATGTAGTACCGATGTCCTTTGGATTTACTCATAAAGATGGCGTGTTTGAATGTTATTTTCATGGCGCGGCAGTGGGCAGGAAGATCGATCTGCTAAAGAAGAACAGTACGGTATGCCTTGAGTTTGACACCAATTATGCGATTATTGAAGGCAAAGCTGCATGCAATTTTACCAGTACATTCCAAAGTATCATCGCATATGGAAAACCAGTGTTTTTAGAAGGACAGGATAAGATTTACGGTCTGGATGTACTGATGGGACAGTATTCCAGCCGGAAAGATTTCACTTATCCGGAGAAGATGCTGAACAGCATGGCGGTTTATAAGATTGTAATTGATGAGATCACCGGTAAAGAACATATGTAAGTTTTTGTAAAAATATGGAAGAAAGCGATAGGTTCTCTTCCTTTTTTTGTGTGATGATTTTTCATCTATTTTGTACATACTGATGGTATGAACAAAAGAGAGGAAAATGACAATGCGGAAAGTATATGTATATTTATTTTCGATGATACTTATGTTATTGGTGATCGGGTATACGGGAAGAGAAAAAACGGAATTGGAACCAGAGGCAGAGCCGGAAGTGTCGGCTGCGGGAGAGTCAAATGTTACAGCAGAATTTGAAGCTGGTATAGCATCAGTCGGTTCAGTGGCAGAAGCTGCCGGATATGTAGATTTTGAGATTCTCGTGCCGGATTTACTACGGCAGGAATATGCTCAGGGAGAGGTTCGGATCGTTGATACAAATGTCGTGGAGATTTATTTTTACGGAACAGATAATCAGGTTGTTTATCGAACCGGGATAGGACTTGGCAATATTAGCGGTGATTACACCTTTTACGCTGTTGAGGAGACCATCAAAACCAATGAAATCGAGGTGACCGTAAAAGGGAAGGGCAATAAATGGTCACTTGCCTATTTTTCAAAAGATGATCTGAAATACTCGCTAGCTTTTAAAGGAGCGGTAAATGAAAATGAAATAATAGAAATTGTCGAGAGCTTAGGAGAAAAAAATCCGAATGGTAACATTGAGTGACCTCCGGATTTTTTATTTATTTCATTTCACATTTTTCCTCGCAATATTTGCAGCGGTATTCCGGTTTCTCTTCATCGGTCAGAATAAAGACATGATTAAGCTCCTGTTCAATCGAGGTGATGCAGCGAGGATTTTTGCATTTGATCACGTTGGTGATCTGCTTGGGCAGCTCCAGCCGTTTTTTCTCAACCACCTGGTCATTCTGAATGATATTGACTGTGATATTATGATCGATAAAACCCAGAATGTCCAGATCAATGATATCGATTGGGCATTCAATTTTCATAATATCTTTTTTGCCCATGATATTGCTTCGGGCATTTTTGATGATTGCCACACAGCAGTCCAGCTTGTCCAGGTTGAGATATTTGTATATTTCCATGCTTTTTCCGGCCTGAATATGATCCAGAACAAAGCCTTCGTTAATACTGCTTACATTTAAAGTATTCTTTACCATATATCTGCTCCTTTCATTAATTGATGTGAATGTCCAACAAGGTGAGAATGAGCGCCATACGGACATAGACACCATATTGCACCTGCTTGAAATATACGGCGCGGGGATCGCTGTCAATTTCTACTGATATTTCATTTACTCTCGGAAGCGGATGGAGTACCAGCATATCTTCACGCGCCATTTTCATTTTCTTAGAATCCAGGATATAGAAATCTTTCATTCTTACATAATCTTCTTCGTTGAAGAAACGTTCCTTTTGAACCCGGGTCATATATAAGATGTCCAGTTCCGGAAGCGCTTCTTCCATTCGTACGACTTCGCGGTAGGGAATGTTATTCTTATCCAGTACGTCATTTCTGATGTAGCTGGGCAGACGCAGTTCTTCCGGAGAAATTAATACGAATTTCACATTTTCATAACGAACCAGTGCGTGGATCAGCGAATGCACAGTACGGCCGAATTTCAAATCCCCGCAGAGACCAATCGTAATATTGCCCAATTGTCCCTTGAGAGTACGGATTGTAAGTAAATCGGTTAATGTTTGAGTGGGATGTTGATGACCGCCGTCGCCGGCATTGATTAAAGGAATGCTGGAATACTGACAAGCCACCATTGGCGCCCCTTCTTTGGGATGACGCATGGCACAGATGTCAGCGTAGCAAGAAATGGTACGAATTGTATCGGCGACGCTTTCGCCTTTTGATGCGGAACTGGAATCAGCGGAAGAAAATCCCATGATGCTTCCTCCCAGATTCAACATTGCCGCTTCATGACTTAATCGGGTACGGGTACTTGACTCATAGAAGAGAGTAGCAAGTTTTTTACCGACACAGGCATGTGTATATTTCTCTTGATTTTTCTCGATGTCGTTGGCCAGATCAAGCAGCTTGTCCAATTCTTCGACCGTGAAATCCAGCGGATTCATTAAGTGCCTCATAAAACCCTCCTTTGGTTTGTGCAAAAAAAAATTTCTGTTTTGAAAATTCTTTTTATTATAATATAATAAATGAAAGATTTTTGCAATAGGCATTTAATTGTATTATAATAATTACGAGATTACGAAAATATGGAGAATAAACTTATGAGAATACAGGAATTACTGCTGTATAGGGATATGGAGCATGGCGGGATATTAATAGACATGTTCTTTTTGATGGAAAACCATTCAAATGACTATTATAACCGTGAAGATTTGAAAGGGCTGCTCTATGAATGCGTCAACAAGCTGTTGGAAATGGCCGCTCAGTTTGGTTTTGAGGGCGATCTGTGGCAGACTTATCTGACCTTCCTGCTGGCCAATAGTGAGAATGCATATAGTATGGCTTGTGAAATCAGAGGAGCTGTCGGGGGAACGGTTAATCAGGCGGCGCTGCATGATTTTAGGATTATTAAAGAACTGTTTGATTATGATCTGAGCAGGATGGGACAAAGTCTGGAAAGCGACTGCTTTTCGCTCTTGCGCGAGTATCAAAGTACTGAGGGAAATGGTAAGGTATTTAATAAACGAATCCGAAACCGCATCTGTGAGTTGAGCCGGAGACTGGCAGAGAGCCCGGATGCAGATCGGTTCAAGGAGACGGTGACCGCCTTTTATCAGGAATTTGGCGTCGGCAAACTGGGGCTTCACAAAGCCTTCCGGGTGGAACATACTGATGTGGAAGCAGAGATTGTACCGATCACGAATATTGCGCATATACATTTGGATGATCTGGTCGGATATGAGATCCCCAAGCAGAAGCTGATTGATAATACGGAGGCGTTTGTCGAAGGGAGACGCGCCAATAACTGCTTGCTTTTTGGGGATGCTGGTACTGGCAAATCTACCTGTGTTAAAGCAATTCTGAATCAGTATTATAATCAGGGGCTGCGGATGATCGAACTCTATAAGCATCAGTTTCAGGAGTTGAATGATGTGATTGGGCAGGTGAAGAACCGGAATTATAAATTTATCAT
>Ga0153946_1001438_pt1 | contig 10171 bp, 5 predicted proteins | sample TSNJ030MetaG_FD_104751 | JGI IMG/M metagenome (GOLD analysis project Ga0153946, IMG submission 104751) | Attine ant fungus gardens microbial communities from New Jersey, USA - TSNJ030 MetaG | ecosystem: Host-associated > Fungi > Mycelium > Unclassified | place: USA: New Jersey, Wharton State... | reverse complement strand
CGCCATAGAAAGAAACGAAAGCTTCTGCATCATTATTGCTATATATAAACTCGTAAAGCACTCGATCTATAATAATACTTTTTATAAATCGGCGATAATTATCTTCAAGCACATTGCATTTCGATATAACATAACGCATTGCACAGAGGTAAGAGTCTACATCTGCTTTCAACAAAAACTCTTTTTGCTCCAATAACTTTTCCAAAATATGAAGCTGTTCATCTGGCAACGCAAATCTGCCTGCAAAATCCAAAGCGGCTTTGAGTCCACTTGCATTCATTCCAGAGATTCCATCAGATAGAAGAACATATAAGCGATAAGCGGCGTACATGCTTTCATCAGCAATATTATAATTATATCTCTCAACAAGAAAGCGGTGGAAATCCTGAAGGCTATCATACGAAAAAGACATCGAGGTATCTATGAACTCAAAATAGTATTCATCTTTCTCGAATTCAGCGCACTTATTCTGATATAAATCAAAAACAAAGTGAAGCCTGTGACTTTCGGCGTTGTAACGAGTACCGCTGGGAACCACCCCGCAAATCTGTGATTCAGAAAGGGAGGGATCAAAATCATAAGTAGAAAAATTGATGCCAAGAGCTGTTTCTAGTGGCAATGAATACTCTATAGCCGCAATCCACATAATTACGTTTTCCGGTTCATCGCAAATAACCACTCTTTTTCTTTCAGTTTCAAAACAAAGAACAGCATGAAGCATATTTTTGAAAATCTCTATGCGATTATCAACACTCAAGAAGTCGACAACTATATCAATATCAACAGAAAAACCTTTCTCCAATATTGGCTCAGCTAAGAAATCAGGTTTGTTCGGATTATTAACCTCTTCGAACTCCATGTGGTCTCTCAAAAGATTTCCTCCATAAAATTCACATGGATAATTTTGAACATCGTATTCATTAGCAATAACGACATGGCTTAAGTGATTGCCAAATCGTCCTGCACTACCCATATAATCCCTGCCAAGATAAGTGCTTAGAGCCAATGCACATGCGCCATTGGCAAGCTTTCTGTAAATAAAAGATTTGGGTAGCGTGAGGGCGATTTCTTCAGTCATTATCACACCAGACTCAAGCGCTGGCGACTGATAAGTAAACAAGCTCTTCACTTCATCATTATTCACATCTTTGAACGTAGCATCATATGAATACACCTGTTGACCATCATTAACGCCGTTAATACCACGCATGCAAGATGTATAGATTATTTGATGTAGACTCATATTGTTTGCGCCTCCTTTTATGAGCATTTTGGAAAGTCAACGCCGCCGCCATTTATGTTGCATCGCTTTAAGCGATGTATCCCGTTTCTTAATCCTTTAAACAGACCGTATTTCTCGATGGAAAGGATCATATACTCGGAACAAGACGGTTCGAATCGACATTTGTTTCGTAGTAAATCAGGGGGGGGTATCGCTGATAGATTTTTATCACACATATCATTACTTTTTTCAAAACGAATGCAACGTACAAGCAAAAAAACATTGCTGCAATGATGCAGCATGCTGCCATCGAGAATCCATTGCTATTCAACAGAAAAACATTAGCAGCGAGTGCCATAATAGGCAAAAGTATAGAAAGCCATATTTTAATCCAGTTTATGGGTGGTCTTTTTAGTTTTCTAATATATGAAGCGCTTCGTGGGTCTTACTCGTCATCAAACAATCCCTTGCTAATTTCACTTAGATTTAGAAGTTGGTCTTCACTAAACTCTACGGTTTTCAATTTCAGTCTTCCAAAATATAGAAACACACACACAAGTTATGCTTTATTGAGCTTAGACTTCCTTTACGAAAATCAGCATATAATAGTTTATAAGGATGGACTGCTGCATACAACCTGGCTTCTCGGTTACTGTGATAGTCTCCATAGAATGATAATCCCATCCTCCCAATGCCTCACGATTAATTATTTCTGCGAAAGTGTTGAAAGCCGACTGAGTGTCACCTTTGCCAACACTAATGTTTTGGGACCCGCTACTGCTTTATACTGTTTCATAGATACCTTCCTTTCCTGGCATACTTATGTGTGAGGTTCCTGCACAGATGTCTACTTGTCTTTGATTACACCGTTCTCCTTAAGAATCCACAGAAATGGATCTTCAATTCTATGAGGCCTTGGTCTTTCTATTTTTCCTGACATATCAGGATTGTTGTTCAATCCCAATGCGGATGCGGCAAAATAGGAAAAATTGCTATAGTTCGTCTCTAACTGCGAAATAAAGGCATCAGCATCCCATTCACGTAGTAGTGCCAATATTTCTGAGTTAACGTTATGCCAATCCGACATGTCAAAGCGTTTTTCGCCGCAATGAGGGCTTGGACTTAGTACTGTGCAATCCGAGGGAACAATAGGTTCAATTGCATCAAATTTAGAGAATACAGCAGCAACGGGGATGTCAATCTTTGTAGTGTCAGACATCCTCCTGTCATTTCTAATTAGGTTAGAAACACGGGTCATGATGTCATCAGCTTTCGCTGCCTGTCTCCAATCTATCGCAGCTGCTCGCTGTACTGTAGACTCATCTAACTGGTTGACAACGGCAGGGATCTGCATGGGGTCGAGCAAAAATACAATGCCCGCCGATTTGCATATGTACTTGTTAACAGTACTCATCGTATCTTCGTCATTGAGATCTTCGCCTGCTGTATCAAAAAATACAAATGTGAAACTTTCGATAGATTCTTTGAAAAAAACCTTATGCTTGAGTTTCAATTTAAATATGAGTGGTCTATAAGCACCATTATCAATGTTTTGGACACTACTTTGTGTTAGCTCAAGCTTCATGCCGTTATCATAAAGACTATTAGCAAAGTTAGTCTGCCACCTTTGATAGCTGTCAGCAAATCCTTCAAGAGATCCACCGAAACTCACGGATATTCTGTCCCTCAACTCTTTAATAATTACCCCAACAAAGTGGCTTTTACCAGTAGCACGGGAGCCAACAACAGAAATAATCATATCCTTTCCGGTTAGAGTGCTCTCTGGCAATTCGTTATGGCAAGAAGGGCACACATGCTTATAAGTCGTATTGCCGCACTCAGTACATTTTGCAGATGGCGGCACAGCAAAGACATTTTTCGATGGTACAGTAAAAGTCTTTTTGCCCTGCTTTGGCATCTTTAGATTCCCATTTTCATACTTCGTCATTTCCACATCAGCGAAATCTTTACAGCGTTTATTTGTGCATCTGAATTGAACTTCAGATAACTTGTGCTTTTCAAAGCAATACGGGCAAATAAATGTGGTTTTCATTCCCATATTCAATCCTCCTAACTTATCTTATAATTTGATTTTAACTTCAAACGAAGCTGACTTCCTGCTTGTGCTGTTTCATCTTTAAAAAAGGCTTTTATGTAAGTTTCTTTCGCCAATCCTTTTGAAAGTGGAATCTTTACCTGAAGTGAACCATTTACGGACTGAGCGGGTATCGAATGAAAAAGCTTGGCTGAAGCTTTGAATATTGGAGTGTTTCCGATTGATGCCATTACATCGATTGCTGGCAATTCAAACTCCTTGCTTTCCGCCTCAAATTCAAGGATTGCGCTACTTTCTCCAAATAGTTTTTTGCTCACCGAAATTGAATAAGTGATATTTTCTCTCGGCGTATTATCGAACAAGTAATCTGACCCTGATGAATAGTCCTTTTCGCCATCTATCTTAAATTCCGCAAAAACGGAGAAATAGTATTTTTTAGGTTCCAGTGTATTTATCAGTATTGCACTATTGAGGTGGTACTGCTTCAAAGGAATATATTTCCTCACTGTTTTTACATCGTTTATATTAGAAGGAAATTGGTCAAAACGGTATAAAACGACAAATCCAGTAGCTGTAGTGGGTGCGTCAATGTAAATGTTAATCTGCCCATTAACAGGTCTTACAGCTTTAATATTTACAGATTCACCTTTGCTTGCTCTTGCCAACGAACCAAAGACTGCGGACCCCAACTTAACCACTACCGCTACAATGTACAAGAGTTCTGTATCATTGTATTGAAAAGAGGCCCCCCTTTCATTGGACTTCAAGCTTTGATTCGTTTGAGGAGATAATGGGCGTTGCTGCAACGGCCGCATTTCCTTTTCAAGATTGGCTAGAGAAACTATGTCGCCAAGATTATATTTCGGTTTTTGTGTTGAACCAAAAAGTCTTATATCGTTTGAGCCATCTTGGCGCCAAATTGCTTCAAAGGCATTATCTTGGGCAGGTTTAACTCTTAAAGAGTTAACAGGCTGCGGAGGACAATCAGGAACACCGCCGATAATTACTCCCTTTGTAACACTTTTTTTTCCATTAACAATGTAAGAAAGAGCAACATGATATCTGTATGTAGTTCCGTTTTTCAAACCTGATATTAAGTAACAGTCTGATGATGAAGTGGTAACCAGCCTCTCCGAGCCGGATGAATCCACTTCATATATTTCCGCAGTTGCATTATGCGGTAAAGCATCCCACATAAAATTCAAAGAAGAATCTGCTGCTGCAACAGAAACATTGTTGATTTCAAAGAGATTTACAACCTCCTTATTCTCACCATTTGCTCCCATAGAATAAACACCAGCTCTTTCAGCAAACACATTATAGTAGTAAGCGATACCTGGTTCGATAGTTTTATCGGAGTACGATGTCGCACTGCCTCTAAAGATTACATCACCATCTGCAATATGTTGAATCCATCCTGTGGTACTTCTAACGACAACATACCTGATAGACTTATCATTTACAGAAGTCCATGAAACGATATTTGTTTTTGTATTTGGATTATCTTTAATTGATAGTCCGCTAACAGGAGAGGGTGCAGGCATCAATTCTTTAATTCCAGGCAAATCCGTGCAAAAATCATACGCTTGAGCACACAACTCAAGGATATCTCTTTCGACTTTTGAAATCTTAGCCTTGTTAAAGAACCTCTCTGCCTTATCAATTGCCTGTGTAATTTCTTGTTCTATTGCGGCATCCGAATAGCCAGAAAAAAATTTCTGAATACTTGAATACTGTCTTCGAGCCTCGCAATATCGCTTTTCCTTAATGGCATCACGCATTTTTGTGACTTCTTTTCCGACGCGCTCTTCAAATTCGAATAGCTTCTTATTCAAGGTTTGCACCTTTGGACTATTTGACCAATATCCATTTGCGTCAGAAAGGAGGGCTTTCGCTATTGCAAAATCAAGCGAATTTATAGCATACTCTGATTGCTCGCATAAAGCTAAGGCCTTATCAATATTTTCAAATTCGAAACCACACTTGCAAACCTTAACGTTGGCATCGTTTTCTGCACCGCAATCAGGGCATTTTATAACGAGTTCTAAACCACAGTTGCTACATACTTTTCGACCGTCAGAGACATCGTTCATACATCCACAACGGCAAACCTTTATGTTTGTTGTGTCGGACGTTGCTCCGGCTGTGTTATATGCAATTTTCTCAATCTTGCAGAAAGCAATAATTACTTCTTCTGAAACCTTTCGCTCCTTAAAAATCTGTGTAAGTTGGCCAATATATATGTCCGCCTGCTCCTTAGCTAGTTCACCTGAAATTTCTGCAAAACTTTTCAGTTCATCCAAAACAGATTTTCTTTTAATATATTCTATGTATGCGTCATAGACGGATTTGCTAGCTTCATCTTTGAATGCAAGTTCACACTGACTGCATAGCTTTGAACCCGTTCCGCTTATGCTGTCATTTTTATAAAATTCCGCCTTTTTCTTCTCAGCAGCTCTCTGTCGCAACTTTTCGCAAGGAAGTTTATCTGCGCTTTTAACGGTTGTATTTGTATACAGGAAATCATACAATGTATCTACGTTAAAAGAGGAAAGCATTTGCTTCATGCCTTCAAAAGACGAAGCATTTCGAGGCTTAGTCTTGTAATATTTATCATAGACAGATTGATAATCAACAGTTTCTTTTTTCCATTCAATACCTAGTTGTGCCGCTCTTTTTTTTACAATGTCAATTGAAACTTTTTTATTCTTGGCTAATTTATCTCCCTCAACATCTGAAATAAACCCTTTTCTCCCGATTGTTTTAAGGAGCTTATCTACAGGGTCAAAAACAATCGCACAAGCATCGGACGCCATTTGCTTTCTAATATTGGAAATACCGATCATGTCTTTCTTAATTTGTGGAATGTTCTGATGCCAAGCCCTATATTGGGCACCCATCTTAAAATCATTAAAACGAGTAGACCAAAACTTCGCCTTCTCATCTATTTTATCTGCAATTTTCTGTTCATCTTCATCTGGCGGATCGAACTCCAATTCCAGAATGACATACCAGTTATCTGCCATGAATACCCCTCCCTATTAAAAAACGCTTAATCCTGTTGAACTTTCGCCGATAGCTTGGGCGATTTTTGAGAAAGATCCTCCCAATTCTGATAGGTCGGTTAGCGATGCAAACTCGTCTGTTGAGGCAATTTTTTTCAGAAAGCTATAATCAGCCGTTCCAAAACCTAGTGCTATTACTTCAATCCCTGCTTTATGACATTTGATTGCAGAGGAAGTCGCAGGTTCTGAGCAACCCCACATACCATCAGTTAGAACAATAATGTATTTTATATCTGCTGAGTTACGACGTAATTCTAAATACCCGACATCAAACGGATGTGCGCTATTTCCATACCCATATCTATCTGTTATTTCCAATGCATCTATCATTTTTTTGACTTTAATATAGTTGTCCGTTGGCGATAGCTCGCAGTGCACGTTATTGGCAAACGGTGCAAGACCAATCTTAACAAAACCATTGTCCATTTCATCGACAAACTTCTTCATCGCTTTCTTTGCTTCTATCAAAGGATCGCCACTCATGCTGCCCGAAAGATCGACTGTTAAAAGCACTTCAACATCCGGAGTGCTTGTATTATCAGGATTATCTTTCGGAGAGCCATCAGTCCACTCCATATCTGCTGGAACGGACTCAATTTTAATTAGCAGCTTTTTACCCGTTTCTTTTTGTATGGCAGACACTTCAATTACACCGTTAGAGGTGTATTCGTATGTAACTTCAATTACAGAATTAGGCGGACTTGTTCTCTCAATTTTTGAAATAGTATATTTATTAATGATTGTATTATCGAGAGGTCTTTTATGTTCGCCTTGCAACACATAAACTTCAAGTTCATTATCTTTTGCTCGTGTTCTTAGGTTGAAAGGTTTTGTGTTACTTGCGGGTATTTTTGCATTCTTCTTTATGATGATACTATTAATATATTCTTCGCCTTCGGAACTAATAGAAATCATTCCCAGCGAATGTGCCGTGACATCGGTAACAGCTTTTGCTCCTTGTATAGATAGCCCACTTGATTTTGTGCGGCCAAAGAGTCCACTAATCGTTGCAATTGCATCGCCTTTTTCGGTTATGTTTGCTCTAATAGCAGCACCCAGCGCAACTGCTTCATCTACATTTACACCACTCATAGGAGGTTTACCTGACATCTCATAAATATAGTTATGAATCATTCTCATCCTTGTTGAACCACCAACAAGAATTACTCCATCGATTTGAGGCCAAGATAACCCTACAGAATCCATTAATCTTTCTGTAACATCTTTTGTTGCTCCGATAAGGAATTGAGAAATGGATTCGAAAATTTCTTCTGTTATCTCAATTGTTCCTCTAACATCTTGATAAGTGATGGAGACGCTCACCGTATCTTTAGCAGTTAGTTGCTTTTTTACATTTTCAGCAATAACCAATAGCGAAGCTACCATTTCAGGGTCTTCGCTTAAGTCAACACCATACTTTTCAAAAAACTCACTCGCAAGAAAGCGAGCAATACAATCATCCCAATCCTTACCTCCAAGTTCGTGGTCTCCATCACTACCTAATATGGTAATCTCGTCCTGATTGATACGAGCAAGTGTCACATCAAATGTTCCACCGCCTAAATCATAAATAAGGACGGTTTGCTCTCTTTTTTTTTCATTCAGACCGTATGCAAACGCTGCAGCTGTAGGTTCATTTATGATCGCAATTACATCAAGTCCGGCTCTTTTTCCGGCTTCAATAGTGGCAGTACGCTCTTTATGGGTGAAATAAGCTGGCACAGTAATAACCGCCGAATCAATTTTCTCTCCAATTTGCTGTTCTGCCTCATCCTTTAGCTTTTTCACCAGAATTGCAGAGAGATCCGTCGCAGTGTATGTTTTCCCGAGAATGTCAACGGAGAACATCTCTTTGCCCATACTTCTCTTAAAAAAAGCTATCGCGTTGGTATCTCCCACAGACTGCATATTTTTTGCATCTTCGCCAAAAAGGATATTACCGTCTCTTTCAAAACACAAAACAGATGGCGTCGTAGGGGAATCAAAGCTATTTTTAATTATTATTGGTTTACCAGTATCAGGGTCAATCCTTGCTACCGCACTAAAAGTAGTTCCTAAATCTATACCAACACGAACACTCATAGAATATATCCCTTCAGATGAAATTTGCCTACCACAAGATGGCGGCAATTGTGGCAGGCAATAAGTCTATTCAACAGTAATATTTTTTGACTTCTCTTTAGCCGCGGCTACAGCTTCTTTAGACATAGTTGTGCCAGCTGTTGCCTGCATTGTTGCGTGAATTTCTGTATTTGAAGTTACATCCTTGCCCGTGACTTCAAGAATGCCTTCATTATTCAAAGTAAAAGTGACCTGGATTGGTGCACCTACAGGAAGATTTCCGGGAAGATCAAGAGATGCAGTCCCAAGAGTGAAGTCCTCATCAACATCGTAATATTCGCTGTCAAAATCACTTTCATATACCACCAATTCTGCGGTCTCCTGATTATCGTCAGCAGTTCCGAATTGTTTTGTAACGCTTACCGAACCATCCTCCATCTTTATGTTCTTAATAATCATGTTGCAGCACTTTTCGGTTCCCTCAACTAGGACTTTAAGTGCATAGCTTTTAGTAGTTGCAACCGTGACCACTTCACTCATCTTCTGACCACGTAGACCAGGAATTGAAACTGTGCTGACTGAGGCGGCTTCTTGATATTTTTCAGCTTCTTCCTTTACAACCTCGTCAGTAATATCAACTTCACCAGATTCAATCTTCTCTTTCCACTCATCAACTTTCCCTTCATAGGCACCAAGCGCATAAATAGCAGCGCCCTTAGCTACAGCTTCATCCGGCTCAAGGATTTTAGGCTCAATACCATATTTTTCAACAAGAGTCTTGGTTATTTGAGGCATTCTTGTAGAACCACCGACAAGAAGTATTTCATCAATCGTATAACCTTTTGATTCAGCAACCGCTATGGTTGCATCTGTCTTTTCTATTGACTCATTAAGCAGAGTTTGGGTAATTTCATCGAAAGTAGTCCGCGAAATGCTAATTCTTGCACGGAGTCCTGTTGCATCAAGCATAACCGGAACCTCTTCGCGAGAAGAAAGCTGCTGTTTTGCTTTTTCGGCTTTAAGCCGAAGGTCTTGTTGCGCATATTCATCAAAATCTCCGTCAAAGCCAGTTTCAGAACAAAACTCAGAAGCAAGATATTGCATGACAGCATCGTCCCAATTCTTTCCTCCTAGCTCATGATTTCCATCGGAGCAAATGACTTCTATCTTACCTGCGCCAATTCTCATAACTGTAACATCAAAAGTCCCTCCACCAAGGTCGTATACTAAAATAGTTTTTTCGCTTTGCTCTTTAGCGCAACCATAATAAAGAGCCGCGGCGGTTGGCTCACTAACAATCTCAATTACATTAAGACCTGCAATTTCACCAGCATTCTTTGTTGCAGTACGTTCTGCTGTTCCAAAATAAGCAGGGCAGGTGATTACAACATCTTTCACTTCGGTATCAATAAGCTTAGAAGCATCTTCTGCAAGTTTACGGAGGACATAAGCAGAAACCTCCTCAGGAGATTTATCTTCGCCATTGTAGTTTATGGCGAAATCACTCTTTCCCATAAGCGTTTTAACAAGCGCAACCGTATTTTGCGGATCAATCACGGCGTTTTCTTTTGCTACTTGCCCGACAACGACCTGAGAAGGACTCGCAAAGTTTACAACAGAAGGTGTTGTATTCGTTCCCTCCTGATTGTTTACAACCGTAGCTCTACCGGTTTCGTCAACATAAGAAATACAGGAATATGTAGTCCCAAGATCAATACCAAATACATACTTAGCCATTTTCAATTACCTCACTGTTCTCAATTTCGT
>Ga0153946_1001435_pt1 | contig 10183 bp, 10 predicted proteins | sample TSNJ030MetaG_FD_104751 | JGI IMG/M metagenome (GOLD analysis project Ga0153946, IMG submission 104751) | Attine ant fungus gardens microbial communities from New Jersey, USA - TSNJ030 MetaG | ecosystem: Host-associated > Fungi > Mycelium > Unclassified | place: USA: New Jersey, Wharton State... | reverse complement strand
GTAGGACAAGTGCTAATTATTTCTTAGAATAATTGGCAATAAAAAATAAGCAAAAATTGCTTATTTGAGACTGCTGACTTTTCATTGTCAACAGTCTTTTTGAATAAAATACAAAGATTACACAGGATTACTGTTTTACTATTTCTAAAAGATCTGATGGTGAATGAAAGATAAATGTAGGATTATCAATTCCCTCATTAGAATAACTTCCCCAAGAAGCATAACCAAAATCGATACCAGCATTTTTGGCTGCTTGATAATCAGATAAAGCATCACCAATATAGATAATATGATCTTTTTCGACTGATAAATTCATTTTTTGAATACAAGTAAGAATAGGAGTAGGGTCAGGTTTATGTTTTGTAGTGTCATCAAGTAAGATGGCAACTTCAATAAATTGATGTAAACCTTTTGAAACAAAATCCAATTCATATTGTTTTCTAGTTTTACTAGATACAATTGATTGTCTTATATAATTATGCAATGATGAAAGCATTAATTCTATACCATCATATAGACTAGCACCTCCAGGAAACTGATTAACATAACGAACCCATCTAGCGTAAACTTCTTCTTTATTTCTGATATTTAACGTTTCCATTACTTTCATTCCAGGATAAGGAACAAATTGTAATACTTCTTGATAAGGCATATCAATATCTAATTCTTCTTTTATTATTTTTTGTAGTGGAATCATATTCATTTTAGTTGTATCTAGTAATACGCCATCAATGTCATAGATAATCGCATCATATTTTTCCATTTTGTACCTCCAATGTACTACGTTATATTGATTATATACTATTTATTGATGTATTATCTATATTTTTACATAAAAAAATAAACAGAACTCACTTTACATATATACTTAGTATAAGTAAATAAAAGCACATCGATAGGAATTCACTAATTCCACAAATGTGCTTTATTTCTTATAAATATAAATATCTAATTACATTTATTTAATTATTCTGTTCTTAATGCTTCTACTGGATCTTTCTTAGATGCACTTCTAGCTGGAATTAATCCGGCAATTACAGAAAGTAATATACTAATAATAACTAAAATGATAGCTCCATTTAATGGTAACTTAGCGATATTACTAGCTCCAGTAATACTCTTAATCACAGCATTTATTGGGAATGTTAATAAATAGGTAATACCTACACCAAACAATCCTGATGTTAAGCCTATGATTAATGTTTCAGCATTGAAGATTCTAGATACATCTTTCTTGCTTGCACCAATACTTCTTAAGATACCAATTTCTTTTGTTCTTTCAAGAACTGAGATATAGGTAATAATTGCAATCATGATAGAAGATACAATTAATGAAATACTAACAAAAGCTATTAATACATAAGTAATGATGTTAATAATCGAGGTAACAGAAGATAAGATTAAACCAATATAATCAGTATAGGTAATTTTATATTCCTCTTTTCCTTCATCTATCATTTTTTGATTATAGTCACTGATAATATCTTCAATTTGTTCCTTCGAATCGAAATCTTTTGGATAAATATTAATTTTGCTAGGATTGGCTAAATCAACCACACCTAAGGTACGAAGATTTCCTTCATAAGTAGATGTAGAGGTTGTTTGATACATTGCCATTAAAGCATTTAATTCATCTTCTGATAAAGAAGCAATATAGGCTTGTTCTTCTGGAGATAAAGCATTGATATCAAATGTTTCTTGATTTTCATCAGTTTCAAATGGTTTGTTAGTGAAAACATCTATTTCTTGATTTTCTTGTTGTTGAAGAACGATATCTGATTGATTAATTTCGTTAATCACATATTCAGTTAATTGACTTGAATATGCTAATGTAGTTGAGATAGAAGAAGATAACGTATCTTCATTTGGTCTTAAAATACCAACAATTTTTAACTCTAAGCCATTTTTAATCGCTTGTTTCATATAGGCTTCATTACTACTCTTATTTACCCAAACGCCATCCATTTCTTCATAAATGTCAGTATTTAAAACTAAGCTAAATGTCATATTTAAAATATCTTCATAAGAATAACTAATATCTTCAATACTACTTGTTGTGTCAACTTCTTCACCAAGCATTAACTTTTTGATCATTTCTTCTAATTCAGTCGTATCTTTTAAACCTAATGAATAAAGAACCATATCACTAATTTCATTGTTTTCATCAACGATTAGTACAATTTCATCATAATTCGTAGGCCAAGAACCAGCAATCACATCATATTGACTTTGCAGTAATGTTTCATTACTTAGCATTTCATCAAAGACATTTGTTCCGGTTATTGTCATCATACTAGAAGCACTGCTAGATGAGTCCGTAGCTAAACCAAGATCTTGAAACAGTGTACTTGGGTTTACTTGTTTAATACCATTGCTTGTATCAGTCTTATATATCTTTAAATCTAATGCATATCCATATTGAATAGCTTGCGTGTACTGATTAATATTTGATTCATCACTGTCAATAAACGATTTAAAACGTTCTAAATCATTTGATGAAATTTGAGCAGTCATTGATGAAATCATTTCATTCATCATATTATTGACATAAACTCTATCTAATGCTTTTTCTTCATCGCTATTTGAGTTAGTACCCATAAATGAACCCATCATACTTGAAATATCAATTGCAGATGATTCAATCGTAATAGGATACGATGATAAAGCATCTTCTTGTGTTTTCATAATATAGTTATTAACACCATTCGATAATGCTAAAATAGCTGCAATACCAATAATACCAATACTACCTGCAAAAGCTGTCATAATGGTTCTTCCCTTTTTAGTCAGTAAGTTATTAAAACTTAATGATAAAGCAGTAAAGAAAGACATGGATGGTTTTGTCATCTTTTTTGTACTAGTCGTTGTAACGCTATCGTCTGTTACTTCGTAAGGATTTGAGTCATCGGTGACATTTCCATCAAATAATTTAATAATACGATTCGCATATGTTGTAGATAATTCTGGATTGTGAGTTACCATAATAATTAGCTTATCTTTTGCAATTTCTTTTAGTAATTCCATGATTTGTACACTAGTTTCTGAATCTAGTGCACCTGTCGGCTCATCAGCTAATAGAATATCTGGATTATTAACTAATGCTCTAGCAATTGCAACACGTTGCATTTGTCCACCAGACATTTGATTAGGACGTTTATGCATATGCTCGGCTAATCCAACTTTTTCTAAGGCTTCGGTTGCTCGTTGTCTTCTTTCTTGTTTAGAAGTTCCAGATAGTGTTAAGGCTAATTCTACATTGGATAAGATAGATTGATGGGGAATCAAGTTATAACTTTGGAAAACAAATCCGATAGAATGGTTACGATAGGTATCCCAGTCTCTATCCTTATATTTCTTTGTAGAAACCCCATTGATGATTAAATCACCTTTATCATATTGATCTAATCCCCCAATAATATTTAGTAATGTTGTTTTACCTGAACCACTAGCTCCTAATACTGCAACAAATTCATTTTCTCTAAAGTTTAAACGAATACCGTTTAATGCTGTTTGTTTAAAGTCGCCAGTTGTGTAGGTTTTATATATATTTTTTAACTGTAACATAAATTACTCCTTTCGAAAATACAAATATAGTATACACATCTTTTAGAAACCCAATATAAACTATCTATAAATTTTTTATAAACTTTTGATTCTAATAGTTTATCTTTAGTTTCTAAAAACGAAATAAACTAGTATAATAAAGAGTAGAGGTGGTAACATGATACATATTTTAATTGTGGAAGATGATAGCAATACTAGAAGATTAATGGAAGCGATATTAAAACAAGCAGGTTATATTGTCCATTTAGCGAAAGATGGTTTAGAAGCCTTAGATGTTGTAGGTGAAACACATATTGATCTAATGATTGTTGATTTAATGATGCCAAATATGGATGGATATGAATTAACAGAGTCATTAAGAGAGCTTGGCTATGAGTTACCAATTTTAATGGTGACTGCAAAACAATTACCGCAAGATAGAAAGAAAGGCTTTATCGTAGGTACTGATGATTTCATGACAAAACCAGTCGATGAAGAAGAATTGTTGATTCGGATTAAATCGTTACTTAGACGAAGCAAAATTGCTGCTGAAAATATCTTAGTGATTGGTGAATTGACTTTACATTATGATGCGTTAGTCGTTAGTCGAAATGAGGAAGAAGTATTATTACCTAAAAAAGAGTTCTATTTATTATATAAATTACTTTCCTACCCAAATAAAATATTTACTCGATTGCAATTAATGGATGAAATTTGGGGTTATGATTCTGAAACAATGGATTATACCGTCAATGTACATATCAATCGTTTAAGAAAACGATTTGAAGATTATAAAGAATTTGATATTGTGACAGTACGTGGGTTGGGGTATAAAGCGGTGATATATCATGAATAAAAAGAAATCACGTTTTAACTTAACATTTCTTTTTAGTTTTCTTGTATTCATTATTATTTTATTTACCATCGCTGTTTTAGGCTGTGTACTTATCTTTTTATTAAAGACAAATATTATTGATATTAATAAAGTATTTCCAAGTAATTATACTGGGGAAAAAGTCGGTTTTTCAAGATTTATTTTAGCGATAGTGGTACTTAGTTTAGTGATAGGAACCTTCTTTTCTTTCTTTTTGGGGAAAACATCATTACGTCCAATTCGTCAACTAATTAACGGTATGAATGATTTAGCCAAAGGAGACTTTGATGTTCGTTTAACGATACATAATCAACACTTGCCATTTGAATTAAAACAAGTAAGTGAAAGTTTTAATCAAATGGCAAATGAATTAGGCAGCATAGAAATGCTAAGAAACGATTTCATTAATAATTTTTCTCATGAATTTAAAACACCTATTGTTTCTATCCGTGGGTTTGCAAAGCTATTAAAAAAAGGTGATTTAACACCAAAAGAACAAGAAGAGTATTTAGATATTATCATAAGTGAATCTGAACATTTATCAACATTATCAACCAATATATTACATCTTTCCCATATTGAAAATCAGACCATTTCAATTAATAATCGCGAGTATAATTTAACTGAGCAAATAAGAAAATCAATTTTAATTTTAGAAAGTGCATGGAGTCAAAAAAAATTAGATCTAATCATTGATTTAGATGAAGTCACAATGTATGCTGATGAAGAATTACTTAGCCACATTTGGATTAACTTAATTGATAATGCCATTAAATATTCAAATACAAATGGAAAGATTCAAATTGATTTAATGAAATTTAGTGATACTATTGTCTTTAAGGTTAGTGATTATGGAAAAGGAATGGATTCTAAAGAAAAAAATAGAATATTTGATAAGTTCTATCAAGGGGATCAATCGCATGCCTCGAAAGGCAATGGAATTGGATTAACGATTGTTAAGAAGATTATTGATATCTATAAAGGAAATATTCATGTAACAAGTCAAAAAGGTTTTGGAACAATTATTACAGTCACATTACCTTTATATGAAATCGACAATGATTAACAGTTTACGATAATTTACTACAAGGATTGTGAGTTTCACAACCCTTTTTGTTTATTGACAATATTTTTGTTTCATATTACAATATTTATTTATCAAGAAAGGAGTTATGGAGTGAGTTATTGGGATATTATCATAAGAGTTTCTTTAGCTGCTGCCATGGCAGGAGCGATTGGCTATGAAAGAGAACAAAAAAATAGACCTGCTGGAATGAAAACCCATATGTTAGTTTGCATTGGAGCGGCCACATTTGCGATTTTAGAACGATTATTAATAGAAGAAAGTATGGATCTACTAGGAAGCTATTCTAATATTTCTGGAAGCATACCAACCATAAGTATTGGAAGATTGGTTGCCCAAGTAATTAGTGGAATTGGTTTTTTAGGTGCTGGGACAATTATTATTACTAGAAGAAATATTACAGGATTAACGACTGCTGCTTCGATTTGGCTTGTGGCTTGTTTAGGAATTGTGGTTGGCTATGGAATGTATGCATTATCTTTAATTGTCTTTGTGATTATTATGATAACATTAGTTGCACTAAAGAGGATCATTCATGTTCATTCTGTTAAAAAATTGGAGATTAAGTATTATCATCGAGTAGAAACTAAAGAGTATATTTTACAGTATTTTGCATTAAAAGGTATTGTTGTAAAAGATGTTGATTTTAGTTTAGAGGCTGGTGAGGGTAGAAATATATATACCAATATCTACACAGTAGATATGCCTTCGGATATTGACTATATTAATATTGTGGAGGACTTATCTATCTATAAGAATATGATTCGAATACGAATGATTTCATTATAAATAAAGATGTTGTATAAAAAAGAGAAACTTAATCTATATTCAGATAACAGTAAAACAAATGAAAAGAAGAAAGTATTTCCTTTTATTGTAGGGAGTCTTTTCTTCTTTTCTATGTTACAATGGCTTACGGTTTTTTAAAACCGCCATCATTGGGCATGGTAGAACCACCTTGGAATCCTTGATTCACATTACCAAGACTTGCAGAAGTACCATTTAAAGTGATTGTACCTAGACTGAGGGAATCTTTATTAATTGTATAGGTTTCACCTTGACTTAAGGAAGGAGAACTAAAATAGAGTAATGTTCCACTTTTCAAAATTGTTTCACTAAATAAGACAGAACTAGAATCTACTATTTCAATTGTGGATGGAGTAGTATAATTGCCACTTATCCATAAAGAAGCTTGACTAGAACTATCACTTACTGTGATACCCATATTTCCACCACTTGCAAAGACTGTACCACCATTAATAATGTAGGTATAGCCATAGCCATCTCCAATATCTAATGGACCATCCGCTTTACTTCCCGAATAGACCACTGTAGTCCCACCATTAATTGTAATGTTCCCATTAGAATCAATACCATCACCATCACATGTAGCGTAAATGCTTCCACCATTCACAAATAAGTCAACACCAGTATTAATGGCATCATCACTACTATTAATCAAGAGGGTTCCGCCATTAATAACGAGTTGATCTTTACTTTCTAATCCTTCATAACTAGATTCAATATCAATCTTTCCGCCATTAATTGTTAGTAGTACTGCTGCATGAATTCCATCATCATCAGCATTAATTGTTAAGAAACCATCATCTATAATGACTTCATTTTCAGATTCAATAGCATCACTTTTTGCAGTAATATCTAACGTACCTCCTATAATTTGTATTGTATCATTAGCATGTAAGCCATCTGTAAACGCTGTTATAACGATTTTACCATTTTCAATAACCAAATCATCATCACTACAAATACCGTGTTTATAATTGCCAACAACTTCTAAACGACCACTTCCTTTAATTTCGATGTCATCATTACTAAATATTGTTGCTTTCGCATCGACGGTATAACTGCTACCATCTTCTAAATAATTAGTGCTATTCTCCACTAATGTGATTAATAATTTTTCGCTTTGTTCTGCGAAAATAGCAGGACCACTAGAATTGGTAATCGAAGCATTATTTAATCGTAGCTTGACTTTTTGAGTTGTATTAATATAGATCATACCATCTGTTAATGTTCCTTCTACGGTAAAATCTCCACCTTGTGTAATTGTAATTGTGGTACCATTAACGCTAACTCCTTGACCAGTAACTTTAATACTATCTCCTAAGGTAATTGTTCCGACATTACTTGCGTAATCATCGCTATTTTCCACTATTTCTTCTTGGTTATTAGAGGTTGTTGGAGAAGAAGAACAACCGCTGATAAGCAAAGAAAGAAAACAAAGTATAAATACTATTTTTTTCATTGTGTTCACCAATCTTTCTTATTAAAATTCATAACTATGACAACTTTTTATACTTAAGCTAATATTTAAATTTCCGTTTCTACAACGTACTTGATCAATAAATTCTTTTTGATCAATATTATTTTTTAAAGCAATCGTATAATTAAGTTCATAAACGCTTCCTAAATCCTTTGTGTTGATTTGATATAATTTATGTGTCGTTGTATAGTTCTTGAATATATCTTCAAAAACATCAACATCATTTAAATCTTCAGGGATTAAAATCTTTAATTGCATTATTTGTTGATGGTTTCTACCAAAAAACTTTTGAACAAATAAAACAAAACAAATGATACATGTGAAAATAGCTGCATAGAAATATGCTTCTATACCACAAGCCAATCCAATACCAACACAAAACAAGATATACATGATATCTCTAGTGTTACCAGGAGCACTTCGGAAACGAATAATAGAGAAAATACCAGCTAAACTAAACGCTCCAGCTATATTATTACCAATTAATAAAATGACGGTACTCATAACGACTGGTAACAACATGATAACTGTCGGAAAATAATCGGATACTTCTTCTTCATTTGTCAATTGATAGGTAAATAATAAAATAATACCTAATCCAAATGAACATATCACGGTTAGCATAATTGTTTGTAGTGTTATTGAAGTATTACTAACTGTTGTATTTAAAATTTCCTCAAGCATATTGTTTCTCCTTTATTGAAAGATTTATTGTTTCTTTTTCTATGAAATTCAAGTACTCTATACCATATTTAGAAAAACTTTGACGATAAACATGATATTTAGATAATAGCTGTGCGATCCAAAGGGGAACACTGTTTTCTACCTTAATCTCCATTAACCATAGATTTGAGTCTAATAATAACACTGGTTTTTGTTGATCTCTTTTTGCGATAATATTACTATCAAAGGTAATTCTAACATCATGAGCGTCTTTATTAAAATAAGCAACACGTTTATAAAAAATATAAGTTTTAGGATAATATTGCTTTCTTTGAATTGTATATGCTAATTCATTCATTATTTGTCGATTCATATACTCTTTTATTTTAGGTATTTCTTTTGAATTAATAAAATTAATGGCATCACCTAATACTATTTCTGTACGTCTTTTATTCACCATACCTTTATATTTTTTTTTGATTTCTAAAAAAACAATATCATCTTGGTTATTAAAACCATTATAAGAACGTAATCTTAGTTTTTCTTTATATTTTGGTTTAGATAAAGATTGCCGTATTAATTGATTGTCTATGGTATCAAGATAGAGGTTGTGAATACTATATAGTTGATTGTTTTGATTATAAAAATCTAGTTCCATATATTTATCTAATTCTTTTCTAATTTTTTGATATGTTTGATTTGTAATTACATATTTTAATTCATGACGGTTAAAAATTTCTATTGCCATATAAAATCCTCCTTTACACTTCTTATTATGGTTATTAACCTTAAAACAAGCTTAAATAAAGACTAAAAAATAAAAAAATAAGAAAATTTATATTTAAGGTTCCTTTAAGAAAGTTGTGATATACTAGCATTAGGTGGTGGCTAGAATGCGATTATTATTAATTGAAGATGAAAAAAAATTAGCGGAGACATTAGTACAATTATTGCGAAAAGAAAGTTATCTTGTTGATGTTTCCTATGATGGTGAAGATGGATTATATAATGCATTAACAGGAATTTATGATTTAATTTTGTTAGATATAATGTTACCTAAAGTTGATGGTTTAACGATCTTGAAAACGATAAGAAAAGAAGCCATCCAAACACCAGTTATTATGTTAACTGCGAAATCAGAAATTGATGATACTGTAACAGGTTTAGATTATGGAGCAGATGATTATCTAGCAAAACCATTTGATATTAAAGAGTTATTAGCACGGATCCGTGCTAATGTGCGAAGAAGAAATGAACCTGTCATTGATTTATTATGTTATGGTGATTTAAAATTAGATAAAGAAACATTGCAATTGAACAAGGATTCAAAAGCAATTACCTTGACGTTAAAAGAAGCAGAATTAATGGAATTATTTATGCTTAATTCAAAAATAACCTTATCGAAAGATTTAATTATAGACAAAATTTGGGGTTTTGAAGCAGAGGTAGATTATAATCATGTTGAGGTATATATTTCTTTTTTACGTAAAAAACTTAAGTTCTTAAATTCTGAAGTCGCTATTTTTACTTTGCGTGGAGTAGGTTATACGTTAAAAGGCGGTGAAGGAGATGTTTAAGAAATTAAGAAATCGATTTTTAATCATTAATATGAGTGCAATTTTTATTGTGTTATTAGTTTCGTTTGCTACTATTTATATGATTACCTATGGTAATGTAAAAAAAGAAGTAACACGACAATTAGATAAGACTTTGGAACAAAAATCGCTCTTAAATG
>Ga0153946_1001433_pt1 | contig 10186 bp, 18 predicted proteins | sample TSNJ030MetaG_FD_104751 | JGI IMG/M metagenome (GOLD analysis project Ga0153946, IMG submission 104751) | Attine ant fungus gardens microbial communities from New Jersey, USA - TSNJ030 MetaG | ecosystem: Host-associated > Fungi > Mycelium > Unclassified | place: USA: New Jersey, Wharton State... | reverse complement strand
GAGGGGGAGGGGGAGGGGGAGGAGCATGAGAAGGATAATAACCATAATAGTAATCATGATGATAAGACGAACGAGTCAAATCATAATTTGAGATAGGGGGGTAATCATCCCGGCCACTCATAGAATATTCCAAAGGTGATTGCAATGGCGGCTGGCGCTGTTGCTGTTGCTGGTGCTGGTGTAATTGTTGGCTCCGCTGCTGTTGCTGTTGCTGACCCTCGCGTGATACAGGGTATCCGGGACGATCAACGTCTTGAATGGATGGCGATGACGATGACGACGACGACGACAAATCCCTGGTAGGAAGGGTAGTCATCGAAGGCGCTATTCGCACCCGAGCTGGTCCACGTGCGCGAGTCTCTCGATAAGAGTATTCGCATATGAGACCTCTATCAAGACATCGCTTACAAACGGGCTTGTCACCAGAACACTAAAAAAAAGATTTTTTAATAAAAAAAGGCACATACACACCCACACACACCCACACAGATATATTTGTGTGTGAATGAGAGGGGGGAAGAATTGACGAACCTTGGTTTTGCGTTCACGACATTTATCACAAGCCTGTGCAGTCCTCTGACGTCCCGAAGCCACAGAATGAAAATACCCAACAGACCCTTGTTCAGGTGGCGATGAAGAAGAAGGTTTCATGGTGAACACCTCGAACAAACGACTTGACAAACTGAAGGATGGAGAACAAGAAGAAAGAGAGGGTGGGGAACAATGTTCAAGGCGAACCTGATCCAACGCACATAACATTTTTTAAAAATTTCTTTCCGCGGCTAACGTCGGGGTTTACAAATAGACCGGCGAGTGGGTGTGGAGGGGTGGGGGGAAGGGAGAGGGCTGGTGTACTTTTTTTCCAATTAGCAATCAGCTATATTTGAGGGCGAGACCATAATTGCCTAAATTCTCTGCCACCCCATTGAAGAAAAAAAAACTATTACCCTCAAAATGTAACAGATCGATCGGTTCCAGGCGACGGAGCAGCCTTCTCCCCTACCTTTTTTTCGGACTTTCCTCTCCGCGGCGTCCCCGCCACAATAGTTGACTACTATATTCTCATTTCTGCTCTAGAACACATCAACTGTAACGAAATCAGCGCATACAATGACCAGCCACATATTATATGAAAAAAGCCGAGCCCTCACTCGCTAACAATGTCTTCTGACAGGCCATCTTGATGGTCTGTCATCTCAGTCTCAGAGCTAATGTCCACTCATGCTTTAAACTGTTCATTGAATTCTCTTCCAATCAGCATTCGTCGAATTTCCTGAGTCCCGGCTCCGACGGTATACAAGCGAGAATCCCGGAGGATACGACCCATTGGATAATCTGGCATGTCATGTCAGTCGAGCCTTGGTCGAGTTTGAAATTAGACTCACCGTTGATATACCCGTTGCCTCCAAGGCATTGCATGCCTTCAAGAGCAACCTCGACCGCTCTCTCGGTCGAGTAAAGGATCGCTCCAGCACAGTCCTAGAAAGTAAAGCACCACCATTGTCCATTCTAGTCAATGGCCCCAAAACAGGAAAGAAATTTTTTTTCCATTACTCACTCGGCGACTGACTCTACCTCGATCACACGCCCGAGCCACAGAATAAACATAGGACCGGCTTGCATTAATCTTGGTATACATATCGGCGATCTTGGCTACGGCGGAGTTTGGTGTCAGGTGGAGAAAGACGATTCAAGATCCTACCTTGCATCAATTGGAACGTCCCAACTGGCCGGCCAAATTGTTTCCTATCATGGACATATTCCACGGCATAGTCAAACGCCGCTTGCATCAATCTGACCACTGATTAGTCGCCGAGTCCAAACCCGGAAAAAAAGCAATTAAGGTACCCCAAAGGACCACCACTTAGAACTATCCGTTCAAGATCCAAACCCGACATCAGAACAGCGGCGCCTTGATTGACCTGACCGAGGACATGTTCTTTTGCAGATTAGACTATAGATCGAGTCGTTAAGCAAGAGGAAACTCACCTTCGGGGACTAAACAATTCTCGAAAACAAGCTCACAGGTGTCACTCCCTCTCATACCAAATTTGTCAAGCTTCTGGCTAGTAGAGAAGCCCTCGAAGCCGCTTTCAATGAGAAATGCTGTTATTCCCTTTGACCCCTTTTCAGCTGCTGTCTTTGCATATACAACGAGCGTCGAGGCAATGGGCCCGTTGGTAATCCTAAACTGCTTCAGGATGGCTTTGAGAATAAAATCAAGTAGACTAAGTACTAACCAAAACTTGTTTCCATTGAGCTTCCATCCGCCTTGAACCTTTTCCGCCTTTAAACGCATGCTGACCACGTCACTTCCACTTCCTGTTTCACTCATAGCCAAGCTTCCAACTTTGGTACCGTTGACCAAATCTTTCAAATACTTCTCCTTTTGTGCTTCTGTACCGTGTCGATGGATCTGGTTCACGCAGAGGTTAGAATGAGCTCCGTATGACAATGCCACTGAGCCTGAAGCTTGGGAAAGTGCTTCCATTGCAAGGGTATGTTGTAGATATCCAAGATTCAGACCACCGTACTTTTGGTCAACAGTGATACCGAGGAGGCCCATGGAGCCCAGCTTCTCCCATAGATCCTGGAGCCCAGTGTCACTTTTGTAAGAGTGTGAGGCCGAGCATACTGCAGCTCACGAGAGGGGATGTATTCGTTTTATCAATCTCAGCTGCTCTCGGTGCGACTTCTCTCTGCGCGAAATCGACCACAGCATTACGGAACTGGTTTACTAAAAGGTCATTATCCAGATGCGGACTGACGTTGAGCCGCACGCACTTCAAGTTCTTCATCGGTCAGGCCGGAGATGTCTGCATTGTACAACGAAATGGAGCGTTTATGCAGGAATGCAGGTCGCAGCAAGCACCTCGTATTCAGCTGACGCAGGGACACGTTTGAAACGAAACGAAAGTAGACCATTAGCAGGAGTATGCTCACAGGGTCAGATATTCTATAAGTGTCAGTGATCTGTCTTCGCGAACACCATGTCCGCTCATAACCGGTCCTTTCCACGTGATGACATACAACGAACTACCGGGTATCGACACAGATTTTTCGAATTACAGGATTGTAGCCCAATACTATTTCCCGATCTAATTGCTCCCATTTCCTAAGCCTGGTCAAACTCTTGGGGTCTAGGTCGATCACGGCGATCGGTTGCACCCTAGGCATAAATTGATCGTCTGGATCAAGCCTCACAATGATCGAGCAGTCTTTGAAAGTAGCTGAAAGCAAATAAGCCAAAATGTAGTATCGCATGTTCTCAATTTTTGGTTGATTGTGGTCCATTTCCGCTGCTTGAGGAGATTGGAAGATGTCAAGAAACTCCGTCCAATCTGATATGTCAGGGTCTTGTACTGGATGATGCGCAGAGGGAGCGCCGAGTGGTGTCGGCACAGATTCTTCATGAGCTGACTGGTGATCAAGTTCAGTCTCCCTCCAAAGTTTCGATAGACCCTCGATATCTAGAGTGTCCAAGTTTCGTTGCAATTTGGAAATGGTCATCAAGATCGATGTATTCAAAAGTGCATCGGACAACGCATCCTTGAATGTCTGCTCTATACGATCAGGTTTGGATGCTCTGATAACCCCGTCACCCAGTAGACACTCGATCTATAAACCGTCAAGACGCCCCGACAAGCTATTTGTGAATGAACACTACTAACTTGGTTTGGCCTGACGGTTTCACCACGGGTGAACACCTTAAGATTGTTCATGTTGCCATCACTATGCACCCATGCCTTCCATAGACAGTCAACAGCCTTGCGGATACGATCGGCATTTCCAGAGAACAAGTCGAGCGGACAGTAGTCGTTAACGTAGCCCTGGATTTTTTGACTTTTTATGTAGCTATGCATGCAAAAACGACAGGTCTGCATCTTGTTCGTCTGTGTCTTCTCCGATAGGTGAATTGGAGACGGTAGAAATCCCCATTTCGGCTAGAGGGATTAGAGAGATAAGAGCACGGAAGCACACATAAATCTAACCTTGATCTCCACCGCAATCCAGTCACCTCCTACGAGGTCTGTTGCCAAGACCGCTCTCTTTCGCGAAAGGTCAATATGGTCTTTCGCTTGCCTTGCCTCCGGTCGCCGGTTCTCATGTAGTTCTCCCAACCTTTCTAGCCACTCCCTCTCTAGACGTACAGACCGCAGCTTTGGGAGGTTTTCCTGGGGCAAGAGTCTCTCGATGCACTTGGTTTGGAACTCGATAATCGGATCATCTTCGTCAAGTGCTGAGGGCATTTCACCGGTAGCCTTCCGGAGTCGTAGCACCATGCCATCGTAGGAGACATTGGAAGGGCCGGTGTAGGAGAAGACAATTGTAGCACCGCCCTCAGAAACGTATTTCCAATGGCTTGCGAGAGTCCAACTAATTTGATCCATCTGTTCGTAGATGTTCGTGGTTCGGTGTCCATATTCGGATGGGAATGTAATTTATTTTCGCTACGTATTCCTGAGCTGGGAGCCAGACATTTGAACGGTACGATACAAGTCGATGGCATAGTGCAACTCAGATCCAATTCTCATAAAACCGAGGGCGATCATCTCAGTAATACATTGCTTGTGATCGACTGTCCAGAGTGGGTTCCAAGTCAGTCTACAAAATTGGATAGTGGTACGGTGCGGAGTATTGCGTCTAGTATCACCTCTTATCGGCAAAAAACAAGTGTCTTGGTTATCATCTCCCAATAGTTTGATCACTATCATCGTACTCATACTCGCCTGGAGCGGTCTGTTCGTTGATAACACCCCATACGGAGGCTTTGAACTAAGGAGGAGATTGAATGTCAAGAGGCATTGGTTTATGACATGACTTGCCAGAGTGAGCACCAAGCCCATCTTCTTCTCCAGCACTCGCAGGCGTGCTAACATTCTTTTGTCCGGCTCCTCCTGAAGCATGCGCGTTTTCTGTGTCATCTACGCATTTACATTTCATCAGAATTCATCAGAATTCTATCAAGTTCCAGGAATGAACCCTACAAGTTTGACATGATGCGCAAGCTTCGCGTACTCCCAGAGAACCTCCGCTTCCAGCGATGTCAAGTTTGGGTGTAATTCATATGGATTCTCCGTAAGGATATCGTGTGCCCCCGATGGGCTTGTCATGGTTTGAAAAAAGCTTTTGAACACATCACTCATGCCATCAAGTACTACAATTGCAGTACACTTCCAGATACACTTGTCCTGTCTTTTTGTCTTCATTCTCCCCTGACCCAGCTGCTGGTCGTGAGTTATGCTTCAAGCAGAACTCGATTTCGGTACCCATCGAATCATCCTCCCATCCTCGAAACAGAACTCATGGCAAGCGTGCTTAATCGCATAGCGACCATGGCAGAGTGCATAACACTTGCATTTTACATCACTAATATAAAGTGGCTTGATATCACGAAGTTGCCTAGTAATTATAACCAGGTTGAGAGAATTTCGATCACTTGTTTATCAAGAGCCAAACATGGGTGGACTGAACGTCCTATTCACATCCACATTCCTGGTCATCCCTGACCGATGACGGTGGCTCAAACCTAGAATAAATAGACGTGAAACAGCAAATTTGATCTAGCAAGCCCTTCCAAAACACGACCCCTGAACTTGGGGCAGAAGACAATAAGAACGGGTGTATGGAGACAGGAAAACAATTGGCCTCACAACCGGACAGCAACTCAAAGTCAATAAAGAAAAGATAGATCTAGATCAGATGGCGCTCGTCAATAAAGGCGCCTGATCACCCCATGAGACCAGGACAATTAAAACTGGGGCTCCTTGACTGACGACCTTAACCATTCCCTTTTTATCCAAAAAGAAACCAAGTTTCGTCCTCTCGTCCCTTCTTGGTTTCTGAACCACCTGTTCGGCTCTGCTGTTGCGTTTTAATAATTTTAGGACAATAATCTTGGTTGCTTTTGTCTGAGTCTCCCACTACAAAAGTTCAGATGTGGGTTCGCGGTCTAATTGTCTGGTCCTTCCGACTAACTATCCCTCCGATCCAGTTTTCTCCTTCTCCTACTTATGGACTCACCCTGTGCTGGCCCTTTCCCCCTCTCTACGCTCACTGATGTTCCTATTGAGTACATCATTGAACAACTTCGTAGTTTGGCGCCTCATTACTGGGAAAACCCTGAAACTGCTGACTGCACAATAAGTCCGTCGGAATCTAAAATTTTTTTTAGTCAATTTGAGGCTAAATTCATCATCTGCCCAGTTGTTCCTATCCCATACGTAAAACATCGACCGAAAGAGTTCTCATCTTCCAGTAAATTTCGTCATTTAATCGACTTGTACCCTTCAGCAACAGAAAGTAGGATCACAGAAACTTGCAACAGTACACGACAGTTAACGTTCAAAGCAAGTTGTTTCCTTCCTTTGCAATTGATTCCCAAAACTGATCATATTACTTATAGCTGCACATGGACTATCTATCAGTGCATTCTAGCTATTTGCACGCACTTTTCTGTGGTGCTCGTGCCATGGACCTGATTAACTCAAGATCCTCCCTGTCATCTGGATCTGTCCCTCAGTACACTGTTCCTCCCAACCGTTTACCCAAGCTCTTATCATCTGTTCACGAACACCCTGTCCTCTATCTCCCTGTCCCGGATCCTACATCTTTCCATTTGCTCCTCCACTGGATGTATTTCAACCAGACCGACATTATTAGCGAGGCTTTGCACAACGGATCTATCCAGTGGGAGGGGATCGCTCGAAACGTCGAATATCTCAGACTCAATGCGGACATCAAGATCTTCCTATCGAAGTGGTATCATTCCTGGCTAGAGATCGATTCCATGAGAGGTGAAGATTTTGATTGTGAGTCGGACACATATAGTGAATCTGACGATGAAGATACCTCGACATGCACATATAACATCGCAGTGACAGACAATTCAGATGGAATATTAGAAAGGCCTCGAGGACGGTCGCGGGAAACGCGCCGTTTGTCTCACGTATAGTGGGGGTCTCGATCCTGACGAATCATTGGGTTGACAGTTAGAACAGTGACGTCAGTGGTTTTGATTTCATCCTTCAGCTTCGGTTTTCGTTCATCAATGATGTAACGATGGCCACCTTGCTATTGTTTTGTTCACTTATTTTCTCTCTATCATATTAATCTTCCTCTGTTTTGATTTTCGTTGCTTACTCTCCAGAGGACTAGACTTATACACTGTTTATTTATAGTATTATCTTGTAACATGCGTTCTGTACTGATACTTTTGGAGGTAAAACTACTGTAGCCCATGGTGGCTGTACGTTCCTATTATTTTACTTCATTGGCATCTGGTCTTGCTGTAATCAAAGAAATAGGCGAGAATTGGGGCTCCGTCCCGCTGAACACGGTTGAATCAAAAGCTTGTTCCGAGCCACTGCCCATGATGATAATTGAAGTGTAGGGAAGGAGGAGTTAACCAAGAAAAGTCTTTAACTTTCAGGAGTATCTCTACCTGATCCCAGAATAATGGAACACTCATTCAAGTTCTGATACACTGGCAGTTCGTGCCTCGGGTGCCCAAATGAACAAGTGAGGATACGCCTAAAAAAACTTTCAGGGTGAGATTTCACCAGACACTGTATGTACAATGAAGTACATATGCCTTCTAAATCCTTATCCCTCCAATCTTCGCAGTAAGCGCGCTCACTTCACTCGTATCCCATATGACTAGAGCACCATCTACGCCAGTCGTACTGACCCTAGCCACATACCCATCCTGAGAGTCATAAGGTCGAACACTGGTTATTGTATTTTGATGAATTGTGTTGAGTTTCGTATCGGAAAATATAGATCCACTGGTGGTTTGACCACGGGAGTCTGCATCCCGGAAAGTTGCAAAGGCACCAGTCTTCAGGCGACCAACCCCAGTGTTACTTCCAAATCCAGAGCGGGAACCTTCAGAAGTCCTCGAAGAAGAAGCATCATCGAGAGTTCCGACTTCTTGCCAGCCTTGTTCCGAGCCCGCGAAGACCAAGGGCCTACAATCGTGTCCTGCTGCTACAATGGTCTCTCCTGAAGTCCAGGACAAGGCAATCAAAGGCAAGGATGGTAATCGAACAGTGTGTACAGTTGGACTGCCTGGATATACAATGGTAATAGAACTGTCGTGGCCTAAATATAAGATGAAAATGACCGATCAATGAGGAGGGGAAAACACGGCTTACTAGCGAAGGCAAGCACATCTCCAGAAGGCGAGAACCCAACTGCATGGACCCATCCACCAGCTGGAGATGAATACTCCCCACAGATGGTGTTGAACGGTAACTTTGACCCCCAAACACTGGGAGCAGGGCTGGGGGCGAACATGAGTGAACGATATTCCAAATCGCTTTTGTTCTGCCTACCGTTCATCAACTTCCTTGATGTAGCCTGAAAATACCCTTGCTTTCATATCAGCACTACCGGCAGCGAGTAAAACATTGTTTGGGTGCCAATCGATAGATAATACCGTGGACCTGATGGGTTTCTTGAGATGCTTAGCCACCCACCAGTTACTTTCTTCGTCAAAAGAACAGACAGCAATAGCCCTGGAAAGACATTAACATCATGTAGGACCTGACTAATCGAACATAACCTTGCACCACTTGCCACTGCAAACTTATTCTCCAACGGGCTCCAACGTACGTGGGTTGCGGCACGATTGATCCTCAGCAACACAAGGGTAGGCTTCCAAACAAGTTTCCCTGTCTCAGGGTCTGGAGTCTCCGTCCAAACATATGCATTCCTGTCTTGAGAAGCTGTTACGATGCGATTTGACCTGGGAGCCCAATCGATTGAGGTAACCAGCTTATCATGCTAGGCCCAAGAATCAGATATTGGTTCTGCGAGACACTAGTCATGTACCTCTGATAAGACTTCTGTTGGAATCCATTCCTGGTCCCTCCGCGAGTACAATTGGACGTCCTTGCTATTCAGACTGACTGCGAGCTCTATAGAGGTGCTTAGAAATGCGTTTTTAAACTGCAGTCTGAGCCAACCTTGGCGATCGACACTGAATGCATGACAAGTTATGGGGGTCTGAGAAAGGGAGTGGATTTCAGGAGGCATTTGCAGAGGACTAACAGTCAACTACTGCAATGATGCAAGAGATTAACAATTGTGACATTGCATCTGTGTTATGTGTTGTGACTTGTATATAACAGTTACATGCATTATTTACTTGTCGGTTCTCAGCCCCAGCCTAGGTTGATATTGCAGGAAAGGAAACAAAATGGAATGTTCATAGCATATGATCTAGATGTCAAGGATCATCAGACAGCTTTATCGGTTCCTGGAGTCGACGACGGCTGGCTGGAGTTGGACCCCGTTTCTTCTGTAGGCTCATCAAACTTACGCATCTGCTTCGCCCAGCGGAGGCCACAAGCATTGCAAAGAGTCTTCGGACCATCAGGTCCCTGAGTGTTTAGGTTGAAGTCAGCGTGAAGGCGCTATATTTATGATCGCCTACCTTCCGCCACTCAGGAGAATCTGTTCGCCCACACTTTCGGCATACATACTGTTCAGTTCCATGGGCCTTCTTGAGCTTGGAGGCAGAAGGGACATAAACATCGTTGAAATCTTCCGGTAAAAGCAAAGCAAACCTTCTTTTTTCTGGTACTGTCTTCAGGATCGTCCGAATTCGGCATGAGAGTTTCTCCATTACAGTTCGCACTAATCAGACTGCTGTCGTGACTAGCTGCAGAAGCATTCTTAAGTGCGTCATCAAGGAGGCTAGAATATTGAGCACTGCAAATGTGAGAGGAACTTCAACGGCAAAGAGGAGGTGCTAACTGTTGCAAGGAAGACGTGGCATACATGGAGTTCATAGTTGGCAATGCCTGTCCTGCAGACATGATCTGTGAATCTACCTGTGTTCTGAGAACAGAAAGACGTTGTTGTAATCTCTCGTTTTCCGTCTGCAAGTCCAGGAAGGTGTTAAGCCTATAAGTGAATGAGGTTCATGACTGTTGATAATTGATTTCGACCCACATAGCAATATTCCTACTAGGATATGGCTTTGCAATAGCAAAAAAACATTTGCAATCTGGACCCTGTTCGGTAACAGAGTGCGGGTAACCCTTTAACTCGAAAAGAACATCGTTGGGCACGACTGACCCCGGTTTGAGCAATGGGTTACTCTTCAATCGAATATAAGAAACAAATTCGCTATTGGTGCGAATTGAGTCTTCGAACCCACGCTGAAATGCGGACTGAT
>Ga0153946_1001419_pt1 | contig 10242 bp, 10 predicted proteins | sample TSNJ030MetaG_FD_104751 | JGI IMG/M metagenome (GOLD analysis project Ga0153946, IMG submission 104751) | Attine ant fungus gardens microbial communities from New Jersey, USA - TSNJ030 MetaG | ecosystem: Host-associated > Fungi > Mycelium > Unclassified | place: USA: New Jersey, Wharton State... | reverse complement strand
ATTCCTCCGGGCTGACCAGCATATGAAAGATGTGCAATACTATTAGTATCGGTTTAATTATACGTTTTTTCGATATTAGGGTCAATGTAATGGTTTGATGTAAGGCCGCAGCCCAAAAGATGAAAATCCAAGTAAACCAACTAAATGAATGAGCATGAGGGATAGCAGGCCTTTAGCTTTCATGGATAGATTCATGTTTCGCAGATGATGATTTGACATGATCGTATAATCCCTGTTCTTCACAACACGAAAAACTGTCATATTTTGAGTCTTCCCATCTTATAAAAAATGACGTGAAAAAAGCGCCTCGGTGTTGAGGCGCTTTCTAATGTCATAGGAAATTGCGGAAAACTACTCACGCACAGCGCAATTTGTTCTAGAATTATTCCTCAAAATAGGGCAGAATGGATTTAATGGCAATTCCTTTCAGTATAATATCTTCTTCATTTTCCTGCCGGAACATAGACAAAGTCTTGGACTTGGCGCAGATATATTCCTTGACCACCTCGTAAAAAAACGCAGATTTTTCCGCGATTTCCCCACCGATGACTACAGCCTCCATATCGAACATCCGCAGCAGATTTAAAACGGCTTTCGCAAAAATAACAGCCGATTGCCGCATTACATGAATGCAAAGGGGATCGCCCTCTACGACGCCGTTTGCGATTGTATCAAAGGAAGGCGGTACGCTCAGCTCGCTCAGGGAGGTGGGGTGTCCCACCTCCATCTCCCATATAAAAATCCTGGGGATTTCCATCGTAGTCACATAAGCTTCCAGGCAGCCGTAATCCCCACAGATGCACCTTCGGCCGCCAATCTCGATGGTCATATGAGCCACACCGTCGTAGATCCGATTGGTATTTTCGATGACTTTCCCCTGTAGGATCAAACCGGAGCCGATACCGGTTCCAACTATAAAATAAGCAATGTTTTTATACTGTTTATAAAAATCCGGGATATAGCTACCCCACAGCGCAGCCCGCGCCAATGTGTCAAAAACTGGTTTTTTCTTGAATTGTTTCTCGAACATCGCAAAAATAGGCACATTTACCCAATTTTTGGCCGCGAAGTAGGTAGAGCCTAACAGCACACCCCGGTCAAAATCCAGCGGCCCAACGAGAGCCAAGGCCAGCGTGGCTACCTGTTGCCTCGCTATGCCAAGCTGCCCGCACATGTTCTCGAATTCGGCGTAGGAATGCGCAACAAAGTCTTGGGGTTTCAGTTCCGGGAGTATGGGATAAGAACGCTTCGAGATGATTTCGTGGGAGAGATTAACCAAGGCCAGTGCATAGGAATCCCGCTTAAGAGCTACTGAAAACACATAGTTGTAACGATTGTTTACCCCCAATACTTCAGCCCGGCGGCCAACCCGCCCTTCTTCGGAAGCGCCGACAATCTCAACCAACTGCTCACTGATCAAATCGTCGATGATGCGGTAGAGTGTAGCGGTTTTCATACGGAGCTCGCGGCCCAATTCGGGGCGGGAAACTCTCTTACAACAATAGATGCTTTTCAACACCGTCTTTTTTTTCTTATCACTTGGCCAGTCCCGTATCAGCAAATACTCCACCACCTTGTTGTCAAAGTTCCCGCCCATCCGACTCAATGGGCTAATTCTTCTCATTTTAATAAAATATAAAATTATTAAAAGAAGAAGATGCCTTAATCGAATCTAATTATTTTCAATTGACGGTTATCCTATAATTTATATTAAGATAACAAATATTATTGAAAAATGCAATATGTAGTGATAAAATTTGAACAAACAAAAGATGGTCAACGAAGAATATTTGACTATTTTCCATATATTTTAAAAAAATGGAGTGATATGCATGAAAACACTTGGTTTTATCGGTTTGGGAAAAATGGGCAGAGGAATGTGCCGTAATCTGATTCGGGCGGGGTACAGCCTGAGCGTCTATGACAAGGACTCCGCCGCTGCCGCCGCCTTTTCGGAGACAGCATGTGTGCGCACGTCACCTTCTGAAGTGTTTGAGAAAGGCGAAGTAGTGTTTTTCTCTCTTCCGTCCTCCCTTGTGGTCAAATCCATTATCAAGGAGATTCCGGCGGAAGGCATCCGTGGCAAAACGGTGGTTGACATGTCCACTGGAGATCCCTTTGATTCCAGAGAGTTCTACAGTTATTTTCAAGAACATGGCGGCGAATACGCCGATTCACCGGTGACCGGAGATCCCGAAGCTGCTGAGCGTGGGCAGATCAACACGGCCTTCGGCGGGGACGAGACGGTTTTTGAGAGAGTTCGCCCGCTGATGTCAGCCTTTTGCAACAACTGCGTCTATATGGGCGGCTCCGGCTCCGGCGCGTTGACCAAGGTGGCGGCCAACTATATAGGCGTACAGTACATCGCTATTTATACTCAGATATTCTCGCTGGCACAGAAGATGGAGCTCAACCCTCAGAAGTTGTACGACTTCATCAGCGAGAACACCGGTATGGGCTGCGGCGCGCTGCGTTTCCACGGACCGAAGATCATCGGCGGGAACCGAGAGGTGGCCTTTGCCGTCGAGCTGGCTCTAAAGGATCTGCTATATGCCAAGAAGCTTTTCGACAGCTTCAACACCCCCGCGTTTACATTGGACGGTGCTATCGATCTGTTGCGTACCGCACTGAAAGACGGCGCCAAAGGCAGGGACATCACCTGCTGTGCCGATGTCGTGAAAGAATATCTGGGTAAGGAGGATTCTTCTGAAAAGAAAGTTTAACGAGGATTTCCGGGAAGACGGAAATGTTACGGATCGGTAAAGGAGAAGACTAGGAATTGGAGGGTATATGAAAATGAAGAAACTATTGAGCGTTTTTCTTGTGCTGGCACTGATGACTACTTGTATTACTGGGTGCACGGCTGAAGAAAAAAAGACGGTTTTGAAGGTAGGCAACATGCCCGTGGCGGTGGGCGCTCCGCTGCAATATGCCTTTGACCAGGGCTGGTTCAAGGATGCCGGAATAGACGTGGAGATGGTTGTATTCCCCACAGGCGTCCCCATCAACGAAGCTATGGGGGCTAACGAACTGGATATTTCGGTGATCGGCCTTGCGGGCGTTTATGGTTTGGCCAGCAATGTATCCCGGTGGATTGGCGAAGCCAACATCGCCGGTGGTTGCGGCCTCTATGCACGGGCCGATTCAGAGATTGCCGCCGTGAGCGGGCAGATTTCCGGCCATCCGAACATCCTGGGCAGCGCGGAAACAATTTCAGGCAAACAATTTTTGGTTCCCTTAGGCACTTCGGCGCAATATAACGTAATCAAATATGTTGAGAAGTTCGGGCTTGACGTATCCGATGTGACCTTGGTCCAGATGGAATACGGCCCCGGATTGCAGGCGTTTTTGAGCGGCCAGGGCGACGTCTACGCCGGCGGCCCTCCCTTCACCTTTCAGGCCGAGGAGGCCGGCGGCGTCTGTATTTCTACCCATGAGGACGCCACCGACAGCCTTTTGATTGACGGTATTATTGCCAGAGCAGACATTTGCGAAAGTCGTAAGGATGACATTATCAAGTTTTTGGAGATCTATTATCGAGCGGCCCAAATGATGGCCGATGATGAGGAACTGCGCTTTCAGGTTTCGATGGAATTTTTCAATGCCAATGGCAGGGAGTACGACGACAAAGCGCTTTGGCAGGAGATCGCCGCCAAACGCTTCATTACCCCGAGTATGCTGGCCAGTGACGATTTTGTTTACGGACAGGGTCTTTTCGATATGGCCAATTTCTTCACTGCCGACGGCAAGGTGAGAACTGAGGACCTTCCCAACGTCGTCCGAAATATCGACCCCAGCTTTCTGGAACAGGCGCTGAATATTTCGATAAACAAAGTGGAAGGATAGCGCCGATTGTCCCGGCAGGCAGGCCTCGAACCCTGTCGGTCCTTGCGGGCCGGGGAATGGGCCGGGGATGTATATAGGAGGGAGAATATGTGAAAAAGGAAAAGTTCTCGTATAAATATATCCTGATCTCGGCAGGAACCATTTTGGGACTGCTGCTTATATGGGAGACGGCCACCGATGTGCTGCGCCTGATACCTGCGGTCGCGTTGCCCAGCCCCGTGGAAGTGGCGAAGACACTGCTTCTAAAAATGACCGACACGGCTCCTGACGGCGCTACGATTCCCCAGCATCTGGCCACCAGTCTGAAGGTGGCGCTTTCGGGATACAGTATCGGTGTCATCGTGGGTGTCCCATTGGGCATTGCCATGGCGTGGTATCCCAAATTTGCGCTGTTCGCTCAGCCGCTGTTTGATTTGATCCGTCCCATCCCGGGCATTGCATGGATTCCGCTGATGATCATCTTTTTCGGAATCGGGCTGTTGTCCAAAGCTATGGTGGTGTTCACGGCGGCCTTTATCTCCTGTGTGGTCAATTCCTTCTGGGGCATCAGGCAGACGCGGGATGTCCATCTGTGGGTAGGCCAGACTTTCGGAGCCGGTAATTTTCAATTGTTGTGGAATGTGGCCATTCCGACGGCTCTTCCCATGATTTTCACCGGGATGCGGATTGCGCTGGGTGTTTCCTGGAGCGGTCTAGTAGTGGCTGAATTGCTGGCTTCCACCCGGGGACTGGGATTTATGATACAGCAGTGCCGCGGTCTGTACCGGCCGGATGTCATCATCGCCGGTATGATAGCAATCGGTTTTGTTGGCGCAGTCCTCTCCTATCTCCTCTCATGGGTTGAAAAAATCTTTTTAAAGGGGAGAAAAGAATCATGACGCAATACAAAAATTCCACACGGGTCATCTGTGGAGCCATTGCCATTACCGCCTTCATTCTGTTGTGGTATTTCGGAACCAGTGGCACACAGCTGGGCAACATCATGCCCGGTCCCGTGAAGGTGTTCCGTTCATTTGCCAGGAGCTTCGTAGTCCCTATCGGAAAATACACGATGCTGGGTCATGCCGCGTGGAGCTTCACCCGGGTGATAGTCGGGTTTTCTATCGCCTCAGCCCTGGGCGTTGTAATTGGATTGGGCATGGGCTGGAGCAGGGTGATCACGGCTATCTTCAAGCCCATTATTGAGATAATACGTCCTATTCCAGCTATTGCGTGGATTCCCCTTGCCATCTTATGGTTTGGCCTCGGGGAAACAACAAAATATTTCATTATCTTTCTGGCCGGCTTTTTCAATGTGACACTGAACGCTTACCATGGCGCCACCTCGGTGGACCAGACGCTGGTTGGAGCCGCAAGGATGCTGGGAACCAAAAACAACAGGCTGTTTTTTGCGGTGGTCTTGCCCTCCTCCATCCCGTATATTTTCGCGGGGATGCAGATTGCTATCACTACCTCCTGGGCCACGGTAGTGGCTGCCGAAATGGTCCGTTCATCGGAAGGCATCGGTTGGCTTATTATCAGCGGTATGGAGATCAACGACACCACAAGAATCTTCACCGGTATCGTGGCGGTAGGTATTCTGGGGTTCATCTTTGCGACCATTATGAGGGAGGTTGAGAATAGAGTATGCCGCTGGAGCAAGAAGTCGGATATTTAGAACGGAGAGCCCCTGTTATTGAATGCAAACAACTCGGCAAAGCGTTTCCATCAAGGCAGGGCGTCGTCCACGCCATCGATCGCCTCAGCCTTGCGGTGTGCCAAAACGAGTTTATGGTGCTGTTCGGTCCCGGGCAGTGCGGGAAGACTACCATCATCAACTGCCTGGCCGGATTGGAACCGCCTTCCGAGGGAGAGGTGCTTTTGCACGGCGAGAGTATGGAGGGACCCGGCCCGGACAGGGGAGTTGTGTATCAGACCATCGGATTGTTTCCCTGGCTCACCGTGATGGGAAATGTGGAATTCGGCCTGAAGCATCAGGGAGTGGGCAAAAAGGAGCGCCGGGAAAAGGCGTCTCACTATATCGAGTTAGTAGGACTGGATGGATTCGAGGACTCGTATCCTAACCAGCTTTCCGGTGGTATGAGGCAGCGGGTGGGCATTGCCCGGGCATACTGTATTGAGCCCCATGTGCTTTTGATGGACGAGCCCTTTGGCCATCTGGATGCCCAAACCCGATATCTGATGCAGGAGGAGATCATACGCATTTGGGAGGCGGAAAAGTGTACCGTTATTTTTGTGACGAACAACATTGAGGAAGCAGTCTATCTCGCGGATCGGATCATCGTCCTGTCGGAGCGTCCGGCAACCACCAAGGCGGAGTACGTGATCGACCTGCCCCGGCCGAGGGACTATGTAGACCCTCGTTTCCTCCGCTTACGCAAAGAAATTACGGAGATCAGCTTTTCCGAATGACAGAAACTGTTCCGGACGAGGGAGAGGATACGCTAATGGAATATGCGTCCGCAAAGATAAAGGTAAGGAACCTGGTAAAGAAGTTCGGCCGCCTGCTTGTGCTGGACGACATCAGCTTTGATGTTGAGCGAGGAGAGTTTCTCTGCATCGTGGGACCGACGGGATGCGGAAAGACCACATTCCTGAATAGCATCGCCACCTTGTATAAGCCTACCTCTGGCTACATTTTGATTGATGACCTGCCCGTTGATCTCAGGAAACACAGTCTGGCCTACATCTTCCAGGAATACTCCACCATGCCGTGGCTGAATGTGGAGGAAAACGTTGCTTTCGGGCTGAAGATGCGGAAGACGGACAAGGCCGAGATCACTAAAAGAGTGGATCACGTTCTTGACATGGTGGGGCTGCAGCCCTTCCGTAAATATTATGAAAATCAGCTGTCGGCCAGCATGTTGCAAAGGGTGGTGATTGCGCGGGCCTTCGCCACCGAGCCGGAGCTGCTTTTAATGGATGAGCCCTACGGGCAGCTGGACATTGGCCTCCGGTTCAAGTTAGAGGATGAACTGATCAGAATCTGGGAAAAAACCGGAACCACGGTAATTTTTATTACACATAACATCGAAGAGGCGGTATATCTGGGGGAAAAGATTCTGGTGCTGACCAACAAGCCTACCACAATCAAGACTGAGATCAGAAACAGCCTGCCTCGGCCAAGGGACATCACTCACCCGGATTTTGTACGGATGAGGAACGAGATCACCGATTTGATCAAGTGGTGGTGACCGGCTGTGGGGCGAAACAGGCGCTTACTTTCCTGTTGCTTTCTTTCAACAGGTTAGGAGGAAACGAATTGAAGACTATCATGATTATGTTCGACAGCCTGAATCGGCATTTCCTGCCGCCTTACGGCTGTGATTGGGTGCATGCGCCCAATTTTACCCGGTTGGCGGAGCACGCTGTGGTATATGACAGGAACTTTGTGGGAAGCCTGCCCTGTATACCGGCCAGGCGGGAACTGCACACAGGACGCCTCAACTTTCTCCATCGCTCATGGGGACCGTTAGAGCCTTTTGACGACTCGATGCCGGAGATACTGAAAAACAGTGGCATATATACTCATATTACCACCGATCACATGCATTATTTTGAAGAGGGCGGAGCTACCTACCACCAGCGGTACAACTCATGGGAGGTATCCCGCGGGCAGGAGGGCGACCCATTCAAGGGAGATGTGAAGGGGTATCAATCCCATAGGTCACGAAATGATTTCTTCCGTTTCAATGTACAGGATTCTTACAATCGGACTATTTTATCCAAAGAAGAGGATATGCCCCAGGCGGTTACATTCCAGCGCGGAATTGAGTTTATCGAACGCAACCATGACCAGGACGACTGGTTTCTGACCATTGAAACGTTCGACCCACATGAGCCTTTTTTCGTTCCTTCAAAATATAAGGAGCTTTACCCCGACCTTGCGGACTACAAGGCGGACTGGCCAGGTTGGGACTGCGCAGCCAATGAGGCGGATAAAGCCACTCTGGCTTATGCGGCGCTGGTGAGCATGTGCGATCATTATCTTGGCAAGGTGCTGGATAGTATCGACCGCTACCGTCTATGGGATAGCACTATGGTGATTTTATGTACTGACCATGGCTATCTGCTGGGGGAGCATGGACACATCGGCAAGGTGTCCATGCCCGGATACCGACAGGTTTGCAATACGCCGTTGATGGTGTGGAATCCGAAAAGCGGAAAGCGTGGCCGCAGCAGCCGGCTCACCCAGACTATCGACATTCCCGCCACTATTTTAGAATTTTTTGGTATCGATCGTCCATCCGACATGCAGGGGATTCCGCTGCAAAATGAAGACAACAGCAGAGAGGGGGCGCTGTTCGGCATACACAGCCTGTACACCTGCTGCACTGATGGGAGGTACATCTATATGCGTGGCGTCGATGCTGAAAAGCCGGTTTACAACTATACGCTGATGCCCACTCACATGCACAGCTATTTTAGCCGTGAGGAGCTTGGCTCGGCTACATTGGAGCAGCCGTTAGAATTCACAAAGGGGATGCCGGTGCTTCGATGCAGGGCTGAGGGCTGGTGTGGGCATAGCGTTTCAAATGAGGATTATCTATTCGATCTGGATACGGACAAAGAGCAAGACAGAAATCTTCTCCACCATATCACCGGACCAAACTTACAAAAGGAGCTTGCGCGGATGCAATCTCTGTTGCGGGAGCTGATGGAGAAAAGCGGCGCGCCTCCGGAGTATTTTGAACGTATAGGCTTTGAGCGGCCCGGAAACCCAATTTTAAACGGAGAAAAAGCTGATGAAAATCAGGCTTGTGCTTCCGGCAAAATGCAGCACGAAACCCATTTTTAGGATCTTGGCAGCCAATTACTTTTTCCACCTCATGTATAATTACTTCTGAACGATTTGATTGTTTATCACATGATATTTCATATCTTAATTATGCATCGTTTTTTAATGTAAAGGACAGTAGCTTCTTAATTTTAGCTACTGCCCTTTACATTGCGGTTTTAAAGGCGGGCGTTCTTTGCCCGCTTTTTATAATTAATAAGAAATTTATCGGCAAACTTAACCGCTTTAACCGGATAAGATGCAAACGTGTAAATAAAAAAAATAATGGTCATTATGCCAAACGGTATCATAAGTCGTACAAATACTGTTTCCTCTGAGACTTTCCAAATATCTTGCAAATCATAAAACCACTTTGGCGCAATAAATCCTGATAGAATTCCAATAACCGCGTAGACGCCGAAAAGGAGAGTCATATTCTTTTTGCGGCGGGATATTTACTTTTTTAATGGTAGAACGTTTATATATTCCTGTTTGAGCGTGTTATGCACTTCTTTCAAATCATTTTCCTGCAACTCACCCCTGTTAATAAGTCTGGCAAGTTCTGGATTCAGTACCTTTTGCACAGTAATAATTGGGATTTTCATTAATTCCTCCTATCGCTTAAGGGTGTAAAACGGCTGTTGAATAAATTGTATCACATAAAAAGAAACAAGTCGAACGCTTTCATTTTCGACTTGTTTCTAACCCGGTCAACGGTGAACATTATAAATGAATTATTTTGCAGAGTGTGGATAGCCCCTTTAAAATCTCTGGATTTTCCTGTTTTTCCGTTTACTTGTCAAAGATATACATCACCAAAAAGGAAGTTGTCCTCAGTCAATCTGACAAATGGTATCCGTGCTGGAACTGGCTATTTTCAAGCATTTCCGATATTATATAGACATATCAGAAATGCTGGGGTGATGCGTTCCATGGTCGGACATTATGAAAAAGAGGAAAAATAAATGGATACAAAGCTTGATGTCGATAAGCTGCCGATGCTGCCCGGCTGCTATATATTCAGAAATAAGAGGCGGGAAATTATTTATATTGGCAAGTCAAAATGCTTGCGTAACCGTGTAAAGCAATATTTTTATAATACAGATACCAAAAAGGGCAAGTATACCGATCTGATGAGGGAGCTTCACGAAATTGAAACAATCGTGACTGATACCGAAACCAACGCTTTGATTTTGGAATGCCAATTAATAAAAAAGCATAAGCCAAAATATAATTCCCAAATGAAGAAGACAATAGTGTATCCGTACCTGCGTATAGATCTTAAACAGGCATTCTCCCCCATAACTATCACAGATAGCGCGAAGGATGACGGCTGCGAGTATTTCGGATGTTTTTACAGCAGGGATGACGCGGTCAGTACGCTGGAGCTGATCAACAGCATATGGCAAACACCTGTATGCTGTAAGGACAGCTTAACCGGCAAGCAAAGGCCGTGCCTTAATTATCATCTTAAGAAATGCTGCGCTCCATGCGCAGGCGAAATTGACCCTGAAGTTTACCGGCAAAAGATAATCGAAATTGTGAAATGCCTTAATGGAAATTACCGTAATACACTGAGAAGGCTGAAAAAAGAAATGGAGGCGGAGTCTAAAGGCTTT
>Ga0153946_1001413_pt1 | contig 10262 bp, 9 predicted proteins | sample TSNJ030MetaG_FD_104751 | JGI IMG/M metagenome (GOLD analysis project Ga0153946, IMG submission 104751) | Attine ant fungus gardens microbial communities from New Jersey, USA - TSNJ030 MetaG | ecosystem: Host-associated > Fungi > Mycelium > Unclassified | place: USA: New Jersey, Wharton State... | reverse complement strand
TAGTATAGGAAACTTCGTTCCCTATACTATAAAACGCTCCGCGTGGATCGCACTGCGGCGGCTAGGAATATGTCGCTATCGCGACCCGCCGCAGGCGGAGAATTCTGCGTAGCAGAATTCTTTCTTATTTTAAAGAGGAATAAAGCACATGCTGTGGACTTGTTCACTAAATTCGCACTAAAGTGCTCGTTAAAGTCTCCGGCGGATTGCAGAGCGGCTCGGATGTATTCTGTCAGCAAAGCTGACGAGCCGCTCGCAGTAAGAACGACAAGTCGTTCTTGAATGAAATTTATACTATACAGAACGGTCTTATTTTGCTAATATTATAACTTATAAGGGGAATTTGTTATTTCCGGAAGGAGTAATACAACATGAATAAAAAACCAGTATTAGTAATCATGGCAGCAGGAATGGGAAGCCGCTATGGGGGGCTGAAACAAATCGAACCGATAGATGAAGAGGGACATATCATTATGGACTTCTCTCTGTACGATGCGAAGAAAGCTGGATTTGAAGAAGCTGTATTTATTATAAAAAAAGAAAATGAAGCGGATTTCCGGGCGGCGATCGGTGATCGGATTGCGGCTTATATGAAGATGACCTATGTATTTCAGGATATTGAGAACCTGCCGGAGGGATATCGGGTTCCGGAGGGGCGGGTGAAACCGTGGGGAACCGCACATGCGGTGTTGAGCTGTATCGATAAAGTGAAGGGGCCGTTTGCGGTGATTAATGCCGATGACTATTATGGAAGAGAAGCATTTTCGCTGATCTATCAATATCTTGATTGTCACAGGGACGATGAAAAATACCGTTATACGATGGTGGGATACCGGCTCGGCAATACGGTGACTGACTTTGGTTACGTGGCGCGGGGAGTCTGCGAGGTGAATCAGGATGGTGAATTGACTGCGGTAAATGAAAGAACCAGAATCGAAAAAAGAAATATCGGTATTGCTTATACGGAAGACGATGGGGTGAGTTGGAAACAATTGCCGGAAGATGCAATTGTTTCCATGAATATGTGGGGCTTTACCAGAAGTATTCTGGAAGAGATCCGGGATGGATTCCCGGCATTTCTCGATGAAGGGCTTAAAAATAATCCGATGAAGTGTGAATATTTTCTGCCTGCGGTGGTAAGTAATCTGATCGAGGGGGGCAAAGCCGCAGTGACTGTACTGAAGTCTCCGGATAAATGGTATGGAGTGACATATAAGGAAGACAAACCGGTGGTGGAAGCGGCGATTCGCCGGATGAAGCACGAGGGGGTATATCCCGGTCATTTGTGGGCAGAGTGATGGCGGTGTACAGCAGCGCAGATATTTTAGCAAGTGTCAATTACCGGGTAGTTGACTGAGTTGAAGATATGACAAAAAAGTGGTATACTATGCAGGAAATCTAAAAACAGGAAAAGCGATAAACAGGAGGAGCAGGATGGCACAAATTTTGATCACCGGCGGAGCAGGATATATCGGCAGTCACACGGCGCTTGAGTTGTTAAATGAAGGATATCAGGTGGTGATATATGATAATCTTAGCAATTCGTCCAGAGAAGCGGTCAACCGTGTGGAAAAATTGACCGGAAAATCAATCACGTTTATAGAAGGTGACGTTTTAGATGAAGACGCTCTTAAGCAGATATTTGAAGCGAATAAGATAGAGGCGGTGATTCACTGTGCGGCTTTAAAAGCGGTCGGAGAATCGGTGCAGAAACCATTGGAATATTACCAGAATAATATTACCGGCACCCTGACCCTGATGAAGGTTATGAATCAGGTGGGTGTTAAGAATATCGTGTTCAGCTCTTCGGCAACCGTTTACGGGAATCCGGAGATAATACCGATCACGGAGGAATGTCCGAAGGGGCAGTGTACCAATCCGTACGGCTGGACCAAATCGATGATGGAACAGATCATGACCGATCTGCAGGCAGCGAATCCGGACTGGAATGTCGTGCTGCTGCGGTACTTTAATCCGGTCGGAGCGCATGAGAGCGGGCGGATCGGAGAGGATCCGAAGGGGATTCCGAACAATCTGATGCCTTACATTTCCCAGGTGGCAGTGGGTAAGCTGGAGAAACTGGGGGTCTTTGGAAATGACTATGACACGCCTGACGGAACCGGTGTCCGTGATTATATTCACGTTGTCGATCTGGCTGACGGACATGTAAAGGCAGTGCAAAAAATATTAAAAAACCCAGGACTGGTAATCTATAATCTCGGTACCGGTACAGGCTATTCGGTGCTGGATATGGTGAAAGCATTTTCTGCGGCCTGCGGTAAAGAGATTCCTTATCAGATCATGCCGCGGCGCGGAGGTGATATTGCAATGTGCTATGCCGACCCGGCAAAGGCGAAAGCAGAATTAGGATGGGAAGCAAAACGGGGATTAAAAGAGATGTGCGAGGATACATGGAGATGGCAGTCTAATAATCCGAATGGATACCAGTAAAAGAGGGACATATGAAACAACAGGTGCAATTAAAAGGAAAACTAAGATTATATATGCAGTGGCCGGCAATTATGTCGCTGCTGCTTATCGCGATGAATGTCTGGATCTATCAGGTTGATACCAAGGCAGGGCTGTTCTTATCTGCGTTTATTGTGGTGTACATTATAATTGCGGTCTTTCTGTATTTTTACAGCCAGTCGTTTATTTTTTCGGATCTGGTTGAATTTGCGGCACAATATGGAGTGGTTCAGAATACGCTGCTGCGGGAGCTGACCATTCCTTATGCGATCTTATTGGATGATGGTAAAATCGTGTGGGCAAATAATCAGTTTATGCAGGTGCTCGGTAAAGATTACCGGGCCGACAGTTATCTGAGCAAGTATATTTCACAGCTGAACCGCAGTGCCTTTCCGCAGAAAGACGGCCAGTTGGTAGAACTGCAGGTGCAGTACGAAGACCATGATTATCTGGTGGAGATGACCAGAGTGTCTGTACAGGGTTTTAACGATGCTGAACAGCTGCTGGCATTGCCGGAAGAAAAGGAATACTTCATTGCGATCTATCTGCGTGATGTGACCGAACTAAATGAATACATCCGGAAGCACGAAGAGCAGAAACTACTGGCAGGTCTGGTCTATATCGATAATTATGATGAAGTGATGGAAAGTGTGGAAGAGGTGCGGCAGGCATTGCTGGTGGCTCTGATCGACCGGAAGATTAATCAATACTTCAGGAACGCTGATGGAATTGTTAAAAAACTGGAGAAAGATAAATACTTTGTTGCACTGAGAAAGCATTCTTTTTACGAAGTGGAAGCAGATAAGTTTTCGCTGCTGGAAGAAGTGAAGGATATTAATATTGGAAATGGTATGCCGGCGACGCTGAGTATTGGCTTTGGACTGCATGGAGACTCGTATGCCCAGACTTCCAATTATGCCCGGGCTGCGATTGACCTGGCTCTTGCCAGAGGCGGTGACCAGTGTGTGGTCAAAGAACAGGAAGGCATTACTTATTATGGCGGTAAGCGGGAACAGACGGCGAAGAACACCCGCGTAAAGGCGCGTGTTAAGGCCGAAGCGATGCGTGAGATTATGATGACCAAGGATAAGGTGTTCATCATGGGGCATAAGCTGGGGGATATCGATTCCTTCGGTGCGGCGATCGGGATCTACCGGGTCGCAGATTCGATGGGGCGTAAGTCGCATATTGTTATTAATGATGTGACGACTTCGATCCGGGAGTTTTTCGATAAATTTTCGCAGGATTCGGCTTATCCGAACGATTTATTTATTACATCGAAGGATATTGATGATGTGATGGTCGATAATGCAATGGTTGTGGTAGTTGATACCAATAAACCGGAGATTACGGAATGTGAAAGACTATTGATGATGGGCAAGACCATTGTGGTGCTGGATCATCACCGGCAAAGCAGTACACCGATTGAAAATACGGTACTCTCATATATCGAACCGTATGCTTCATCGGCCTGTGAGATGGTGACAGAGGTGGTTCAGTATATTGAAGAGGATATTAAATTATCCCGGCTTGAAGCGAGCTGTATGTATTCGGGGATTATGGTGGATACCAATAACTTTATGAACCGGACCGGGGTAAGAACCTTTGAAGCAGCGGCTTACCTGCGCCGAAACGGAGCCGATATTACATACGTGCGCAAGATTTTCCGTGATGATATGGAAGCTTATAAAGCCAAGGCAGAGATTATTGGAAATGTCGAGATGTACCGGCAGGAATTCGCAATTGCTACGGGTGAGAATCTGGATATCGACAGCCCGACGATTATCGGAGCGCAGGTATCTAATGAGCTTCTTAATATAGACAGAGTGCGGGCATCATTTGTACTGACGGTCTATAAAGAGCGGATCTATATCAGCGCCCGTTCCATCGATGAGATTAATGTGCAGATCATTATGGAGAAGCTGGGCGGAGGCGGGCACATGAACAGTGCCGGGGCTCAGTTTGATTACACGGATCTGAACCGCGGAGTACGTATTCTGAAAGATACGATTGATCAAATGTTAGAAAAAGGAGATGTTTAGGACATGAAGGTTATACTGTTGGAAGATGTAAAATCTCTTGGTAAAAAGGGAGAAATCGTAAATATAAACGACGGTTATGCGAGGAATTTTGTTCTTCCCAAGAAATTAGGGATTGAAGCAACCGGTAAGAACTTAAATGATTTGAAATTAAAGAAGGCCAATGAAGACAGGATTGCGCAGGAAAATCTCGAAGCAGCGAAGCAGCTGAAGGCTGATATTGAGGCTGGTGAGATTAAGTTGTCAATTAAGACTGGTGAAGGCGGAAAGGCCTTTGGTTCAATCGCTGCCAAAGAAGTTGCCGAAGCAGTGAAAGAACAGCTGGGTTACGATGTGGATAAGAAAAAGGTTCAGTTAAAAGAGGTGATTAAGACACTGGGAACCCATACTGTACCGGTGAAGCTGCACCAGAAGGTGATTGCGGAACTCAAGGTGGTAGTGAGCGAAGCTTAGGGAGGTACTAAAAGTATGGACGAAGCACTCATTAAGCGAGTGATGCCGCACAGTATCGAAGCAGAGCAGTCGGTAGTCGGTGCGGCGCTGATGGATAAGGATGCTATTATGGTGGCGTCGGAGATCGTGAGCGGTGCAGACTTCTTCCAGTCGGCATACGGCATCATATTTGATACCGTTGTAGAATTATTCAACGAAGGCAAACCAGCTGATCTGATACTGCTGCAGAAGCGGCTGAAGGAGAAAGACGTACCGGAAGAGATCAGCAGTCTGGAATTTGCCCGGGATCTGCTGAATGCGGTATCGACTTCGGCAAATGTTAAATATTATGCGGAGATTGTGGCGGAAAAGGCTGTATTACGCAAACTCATCAAGTTAAACGAAGAGATCGCCAATACCTGTTATGTCGGCCAAGAGCCCCTGGAAGCAGTGCTTGAGGATACTGAAAAAAGGGTATTTGAGCTGATTCAGCGAAGAAATACAGGCGATTATGTGCCGATTAAGGACGTTGTGCTGAATGCACTTGCGAATATTGAAATGGCATCAAAAACCAAGGGCTCGGTGACCGGTATTCCGACCGGGTTCATCGATCTGGATTATAAAATGTCCGGCCTGCAAAGGTCAGATCTGATACTGGTAGCGGCGAGACCTTCTATGGGTAAGACTGCGTTTGTATTGAATATCGCGCAGCATGTGGCTTTTCACGATCATCGGTCGGCTATCATTTTTAGTCTGGAAATGTCCAAGGAACAGTTGGTAAACCGTCTGTTCTCACTGGAATCCCAGGTGGATTCCCAGTCACTTCGCACCGGGAATCTAAAAGATGCGGATTGGGAGAAGCTGATCGAGAGTGCCGGCGATATCGGTAAGTCGAATCTGATCATCGATGATACTCCGGGTATTTCGATCTCGGAGATGCGTTCCAAATGCCGTAAGTATAAGATGGAACAGGGAATTGATTTGATTATTATTGACTACCTGCAGCTGATGAGTGGGAGCGTTGGCGGCAGGAGTGAGTCCAGACAGCAGGAGATCTCGGAGATATCAAGGTCTCTAAAGGGGCTGGCACGTGAGTTAAATGTACCGGTTATTGCGCTTTCTCAGCTCAGCCGAGCCGTCGAGCAGCGACCGGATCATCGGCCGATGCTTTCTGATTTGAGGGAGTCAGGGGCAATCGAGCAGGATGCCGATGTGGTTATGTTTATCTATAGGGATGATTATTATAACAAGGATACGGAAACTCCAAATCAGGCGGAGATTATTATCGCAAAGCAGAGAAATGGCCCGATTGGGACAGTGAATCTCACCTGGTTGCCAAACTACACGAAATTTGCAAATTCAACAAGGGAAGAGTATTAAATAAAATGGTAAGGTTATATCATCATCTGACAAAAACGCAGAGAAAGACCGCAAGAAAAAGACAGATTCAAAAAAACGTATGCCTTTCTTTAAGCGCATTTATTATTGTTGTAACATCAGTAATTCTCACCAGCAAAAAGGACGCTTTTACAGTGAAGAGGCAGAATACTGCCGTATCCGTGATAAGTACCGAGGATGTCTCGGTGACTGCACGTGAGGATAAAGTCATGGATGCGCTCAGGAAAGATAAATTCGCAAGCGAATTAACACTGCTGTATAAGAAGTATCCGGAAGTGTCTGAGCTTATTTTGAACAGAGACAGCTATCCGGACTGGCTGATCGAGTATTGGATCAACCATGAGGAAGCGGTTCAGTGGGTAATAGATTACCCCGAATATGCGGATAAGCCGGCTGAAGAAATTGAACAGAAGGCACTGGAAAGCATCAATATAGAGGATTACGGTATGCAGGGCGAGATTCCGATATATTATCAATGGGATCAGACCTGGGGATATGCTTCTTATGGTGCAGGCACGGTTGCTGAAGGAGGCTGCGGGCCGACCTGTATGGCAATGGTCATCACCGGTCTGACGAAGGACATGACGATGACGCCTAAAAAAGTGGCGGACTTCAGCGAGGAAAATGGGTATTACGCAGAAGATGCCGGCACCTCCTGGGAATTGATGCAGTCCGGAGCGGAGGCTTTAGGGCTGAAAGTGTTAGAGGTCAAATGGGAGAAGAGCGCTGTTCTGAAACAGCTGAAGGCAGGAAATCCGATCATCTGCAGCATGGGACCGGGAGATTTCACTCAGGAAGGACATTTTGTAGTTCTGACCGATGTGACGAAAGACGGAAAGATTAAGCTGAATGATCCAAATAGCAGGCAAAACACTGAAAAGATGTGGGATACGCAGGAACTGCTGGATCAGATGAAGAGTATGTGGGCGTATAAAGCAAAATAGCAATATTACAGCGGGCGGCTGCTAAGAATTCATTCCTGCAGCGGCCCGCTGTTCTTTTAGTATAACAGTTTCTTGATATACTCGGTTTCCATGTTATCTTTAGTTACCCAGATGTATCCGCAGTCAACGGTGGCTTCATTTCCTAAACCTAAAGCTGCCCGGGCTGCTGCTATAACAGTGGCGTATCCCATACCGTAGGGATTCTGGACGATCAATCCGGTCAGAGATTCATTTTTCAGTGAAGCCAGCTGATTGGAGCCGCCATTAAATCCGATAATCTCAATCTCATTTCCGGCAGCAGATTTAATGGCTGCCAGAACGGTCTGGGTGGTATCGGCATCGCTTGTGACACATCCCTTTACATCCGGATGCTGTTCCAGGATGTAGTCCAGGACTTCCTGGTCGGTAATGTCTTCGGCTTTGATGCCGGTATCAGCGGGGGGGACATTGTCTGTATCCGCTTCAGCGCCCCCGGCATTGGCTTCGTTCTGGGCGTTGCGCTCGGCGGCTATCTGCTCTTTTATTTCATCCAGCTGATCCATGTGATAGACGCCTGTTACGGTGACATTGGGATGATTTGACTTTATTTCATTTAAAAAGCTTTCTTCCTGTTCCACGGCAACGGTAGAGGTACTGTCGTGTACGAAGAGGAGTATTTCGCCTTCCTCATCGATGGCCTGGCATAGTTTTGCGGCGGCGGTCTGCATGGCTTCCGTATTGTTAGTTGCGACCATGGCCTCAAGGTTCTCATATTCACTGCCGGATTCAAATGCTACGATCGGGATATTATTTTCCGCTGCCAGATCAAATTGCACTTCACAGGCGGTGGAATCTACGATAGCTATGCCTAAAGCAACCGGATAAAGATCCAATTCCTGGTCGAGAATGTTTACCTGCTCATTAACGTTGTCTTTTTCGCCGGGGCCGCTGAAGGTGACTTTTATTTTATCATCACCGGTATAACCTAACGCTGTGTTTATATCATCGACAGCCTGCTGTGCGCCGGCTTGAATCATTTCCCAGAATTCTCCGCTGCTGGAACGACCAATTAAGGATATATAGGAACCCGGCTCCAGATCCAGACCATCAACGTTGCTGTAAGCGGTTGGCAGGATGACATCCAGATTGGATTGGCGTTCATTTTCAGCAGAAGCAGCGGTTTTCTGAGAGTCTTTCTTCTCTTCATCGGCATCACCGATACAGGAGCTTAAGCTAAATGTTAAGACCAGGCATAGTATGCACGCTATGAATTTTTGACCGTTTTTCATGTTGTTTCTCCTATTGACATTAAGTATGCCCATAAACTTACTAACACATACTATACACTAATTTAGGAAGGAAATGGTGAAAACTTTCGGAATTTTTTCTTAAAATTTTCGTGAAAAATAGACAATTATTAGACTCTTGTATTTAAATTAGAGCATAAATAAACTTGTATATTTGGTTTGGTTGTATTAAAATGTAGTAAACTATAAAAGCGGACTAAGGTCTGCTGCAAAAGGAGGTACATATATGGCACACGTAATTAGTGATGATTGTGTAAGCTGTGGAGCTTGTGAATCTGAATGTCCGGTAGGAGCGATTGCCCAGGGAGACGCTCATTATCAGATTGATGCGGATTCTTGTGTGGATTGTGGTGCATGCACATCAGCTTGTCCTACGGGAGCGATTGCAGCTGAATAAGGGTGAACTTGGAGAGGCTGCCGCTAAATTGCGGCGGTCTTTTTGCTGTCTGATCCAGAGTTCCGGTGGCATGGGGGCTTGGGAAAATGGCAATATAGGGGTTTGGAATGCAGGGCGTGTCGCTTGGCAGTTCTAAGAGGATGCGCGCTGCTTGGGACGCAAAAAACCACAAGACAACTCGCTGCGTTTGCTGATGCAAACGCAGCTCAGACAGGTCTTGTTTGGGGGACGAGCCCCCATTTTTGCTGATCGCAGCTTCATCCTCTAAGAACTGCTCAAACTCACTCTATGCATTCTAAACCCCTATATTGCAATTTCCCCAAACTCCTTACAGCCAGAACCCAAGGCAGCAAAAAGACCGCCGCAATTTAGCGGCAGCCCTTAAGTTCTCGAGGTGTCGGGAGTATTTTGTGGGTGCCTGATTTATGTATATATTAGGTTGTTGCGATTAGTTTGAAAAGGCGTTTTAGTGTGGTGGTTTTGGCGGATTCTTTGCGGATGGCTTGCTGTTGGCGGATCAGGTGATCCAGGTTGCGGTAGCGTTCTTCTTCGCTGCGTTCTTTGGCCTGGAGCAGGAATTCAATGCTTTGGGTAACTTTTTCACTGACGCCGGTGCATATAGACTCCCCTAAGACTATATTGTTTTTCTCCAGCATTTCCTGCACTAGATTGGCGAGGAGTTGGAGTTCGGCATTTTGATCGGCGGTAAGTGTGCGCCGGTCTTCCAGTTTTAGTTCTTTTGGTGTTTGGGCGGCGCACGGAATGTCACTTGCTTTGTCATCGACAGTGCTGCTGTCGGTGAGTTGCTTTTTGAGCCGGATCTGTGCCTTGGTGTGAAGCAGATCCGGAATCAGCCGCTTTAGTTCTTTTTTGGTGACACCTTGTTCTTTTAGTTCTTTGATACAGCGGAACAGCTGTATGTCTTCTTCTGTATAGAATCGATGTTCCTTTTCAGTCTTGCCGACAGGGAGATTTAAGTCTTCTTCCCATTGGTGCAGCTTGTCCACGTCTGTTTCGAGACGCTTGGCGGCTTCTGAAATCATATAGCGAACTTCGCCCATACATGATACCCCCTATTATATAATTGTTTGCATGTTTATCATAACATAATCTGTGAGGGTTATTCTCAAAAAGTTGTCGTCAAAATGTGACAATTTGGGAATCAGTTTATTTTGCGCGGCAGAGAAAAGATGAACTCGCTGCCGACGCCTTCGGTGCTGATGACGTTGATGTTTTCGCCGTGGGCCTGAAGGGCCTCTTTGACGATGGCGAGACCGAGGCCGGTACCTTTTTTGTC
>Ga0153946_1001410_pt1 | contig 10267 bp, 9 predicted proteins | sample TSNJ030MetaG_FD_104751 | JGI IMG/M metagenome (GOLD analysis project Ga0153946, IMG submission 104751) | Attine ant fungus gardens microbial communities from New Jersey, USA - TSNJ030 MetaG | ecosystem: Host-associated > Fungi > Mycelium > Unclassified | place: USA: New Jersey, Wharton State... | reverse complement strand
GTTTTGGAGACGAGAACCTATTTGAACAGGTCTCCGCAAAGATTAAGCTTATTCAGGCAGGGGGGAACGCGTATGAAAGAATACAAGCTTGAAATGCCGCAAAAGGTCTATTGCGGAGCAGGCGCGTCCAAACATATTACTTCCCTGGTAAAGGGGAACTACAGGAAGGCCGTGGTGTTCACAGACGGCGGCGTAAAGGGCTCCGGCGTTTTAGACATGCCTCTGGAGGCGCTTGAGAGAGCAGGGATTCCATATGATATTTTTGATTTTCTTCCAGGTGAGCCCACCTGTAACGAAGCGCAGTCCGTTGTGGACGCGTTTCGCAAAATACAGGCCGATGTAATTGTCGCCGCCGGCGGCGGCAGCGTCATGGATATGGCAAAGCTGGCCTCAATCATGGGTGATGGCCGCCACAGCGTATATGATCTGCTGGAAGCGCCGCAGCTTGGCCGGAAATCGGCCGCTAGCGTCATGCTTCCGACAACAGCGGGTACGGGCGCGGAAGCCACGCCGAACAGTATCGTGGCCGTGCCGGAAAAGAATACGAAGATTGGTATCGTAAATACCGAAATGATTCCTGGCGCCGTCATCCTGGACGGTAATATGACCCGCGGCCTCCCGCCGCACATCGCCGCTTCCACAGGTGTAGACGCGCTGTGCCACGCCATTGAGTGCTTTACCTCAAATAAGGCGAACCCGTTCAGCGATCTGTTCGCGCTGGAGGCGCTGCGGCTTATTTTTTCCAACCTGGAGGCGGCGTGCGGGAGCGTAGACGCGATCGAGGCAAAAAGCAACATGCTGCGGGCAGCCTTTTACGCCGGGGTAGCTATTACTGCCTCCGGCACGACGGCGGTGCACGCGCTCGCGTATCCGCTGGGCGGAAGGTATCACATACCGCATGGCGTCGCCAACGCAATCATGCTGATGCCGGTTATGCGGTTTAACGCGGAGGCATGCCTGCCGGAGCTGGCGCGCGTATACGATGCGCTGGAGATGGAAACCGTAACGGTATTGGTATTGGACGACAGGGAAAAGGCGGAGCGGCTTCTGGCGCGCATGGGCGGCCTGGTGGAGCGTCTGGGCATTCCGGCAAGCCTGTCCGGATACGGTATAGGCAGGGAAGATTTGGATACGCTGGTGGTGGCGGGCATGGATGTGCAGCGCCTTTTGCAAAACAATAAACGGACGGTTACGGCCGCCGACGCGGAAAAGCTGTACGCGGAAATACTATAGAAACCGGATGTGTGCAAGTATGGATATCAAGGGTATTATAGTCCCGATTCTGACGCCGATGCATGAAGACGAAAGCGTCAACGAAAAAGAACTGCGCAACCAGGTAAACCGCCTGCTGGCGGGCGGGGTACACGGGATCTTCGCGCTCGGTACGAACGGTGAGGCGTACATCCTACGTGAAAGCGAAAAGGAACGCGTAATGTCCGTCGTGGCGGAGGAAGCCGGAGGGCGCGTCCCGGTTTACGCAGGAACGGGCTGTGTGGGGACGGCGGACACGATCCGCCTGTCGAAAAAGGCGCGCGCGCTGGGCGTGGACGCCTTGTCCATCATAACGCCATCGTTCGCGCAGGCGTCTCAGCAGGAGCTATACGCGCACTATGCGGCGGTTGCTGAAGCCGTGGACATGCCTATTGTGCTGTATAATATTCCGGCGCGCACCGGAAACTCCCTGTCCCCGGAAACGGTGGAGCGCCTCGCGGAAATCGGGAACATTGCCGGTGTTAAGGACAGCAGCGGGAATTTTGATAATATGCTGCAATATATTGAGCGTACGCGCGGCCGCCGCTTTGCCGTATTGTCCGGAAGCGACTCCCTGATCCTGTGGAACCTTCTGGCGGGTGGCACCGGCGGGATCGCCGGCTGCGCCAATGTGTATCCGGAAAAAATGGCGGATATTTACAACGCGTTCGCGGCGGGTGACATGGAAAAGGCGCTGCGCTGCCAGGATAATATCCGCAGCTTTCGCGGCTGCTTCCGGTTCGGCAACCCGAATACCATCGTAAAAACGGCGGTGAAGATGCTTGGCTGTCCGGTAGGCAAGTGCCGGCGGCCGTTTGACCGGATATCTCCGGAGGGCGCCGCGGCGCTCCGGACAGTTCTTGATGAAAACAGGGCATTAGGCCTTCGGTAAGGGAGGATCCATATGACAGAGCGGCCGATTATAGGAATTACAATGGGCGACCCTGCCGGGATCGGCCCGGAAATTACGCTCCGGGCGCTTGCGGAAGCGTCCGTCTATGAAGCCTGCAAACCCATTGTAATAGGAGACGCGGCGGTTTTGGAGGCGGCGAAAAAGATCCCAGGCATGGTACAGCCTGTGATCCGGCCTGTTTCCTCCATTGGGGAGGCACGGTTTGCGCACGGCGTGATTGACGTACTGGATATGAGCGTCATAGCGGATGCCGGACAGCTGTGCACAGGGGCGGTTTCCGCCGCGAGCGGCGGTGCGGCTTTTAAATATATCGTAAAATGTATTGAGCTTGCGCTTGCGGGCGCGGTGGATGCTACGGTGACAAATCCGATTAACAAGGAAGCCATTAACCTGGCGGGGCATCATTTTTCCGGACATACGGAGATATACGCGCATTATACCGGCACAAAAAAATATTTCATGATGCTTGCGCACGACGATATGCGCATCGTACATGTTTCCACGCATGTTTCCCTGCGGGAGGCTTGTGACAGGGTGCAAAAGAAGCGCGTTCTGGAAGCTGTATGCATGGCGGACAAGGTGTGCAAGGATCTTGGCATCGCCGCGCCGCGCATTGGTGTAGCGGGATTGAACCCGCATTGCGGGGAAAACGGTTTATTCGGCAGGGAAGAGCTTGATGAAATCCTGCCGGCGGTCATGGAAGCCCAGGCGCGCGGCATAAACGTGGACGGCCCCATTCCGCCGGATAGTATATTTTCAAAAGCTCTTGGCGGCTGGTATGACATTGTTGTCGCAATGTACCATGATCAGGGGCATATCCCTATAAAGGTAATGGGCTTTACATACAATAAAGCGCGGCAGGAGTGGGAAAGTGTCAAGGGCGTCAACATTACGCTGGGGTTGCCGGTTATACGCGTATCGGTCGATCACGGCACAGCTTTCGACCAGGCATGGAAGGGTACGGCGAGCGACGCCAGCCTGAAAAGTGCAATTTCGTATGCAATCGGTTTTGCCCGGGCGGGTTCGGATGGATCTACGGGATCTGGGCACAATTGATTCATATAATATTGGTTCCCATTTAAAATAGGACGGACACCAGGGGCAAAAATCATGGAATCGTTCGTTATGGTGAAAAGCGGAATCAGTATAAGCATTCAAGAAAAGGACACGAACAAAGAAAAGTGAAAGGTTATAAAGGAGGAACTTAACAGATGAAATGGACAAAACGGATACTGCCGGCGGCGCTGGCCGTTCTTATGCTATGCAGCCTCTTCGCGGGATGCGGCGGCACGGACAATTCCGCGGCAAATTCTTCTTCCGTCACTTCTGCTGAAGGGAGTACGGGCGAAACGCCGTCTATGGACGGAGGTACAGGCAGCTACACCATGTTTATGCGCTCCAAGTATGTCGACTGGATTAAAGAGCTGAAATGGTACGACGAGGCGGAGAAACGCACCGGCATCACGGTGGATTATATCTCCGGCCCGTCGGATTTCAACGAAGTTTACGCCGAAGTGGATCAGCGCATCATAAGCGGCACACTGCCCGACGCTGTTATGGCAAAGCTGTCGCAGACAAACGTATACGGGCCGCAGGGCGTTTTTGCGGACCTCGCGCCCTACATCAAGGAATACGCGCCCAATCTGCAGGCGTATATCAACGCGAACCCCGACTACGCGGCGCTTGTCACCAATGCGGATGGCGCAATTTATGCGTTGTGTAAGGAAACGCCCATTTTTGCGGACTTTATCGGCTACCGCGCCGACCATTTTGAGACGGCCGGGGTTGACGTTTCCGCAATCAGCACCGTTGAGGATTTTACAAACGCGATGCGGACGTTAAAAGCCTATTATGGCGCAGACAACCGGAATTATTACCCGCTGTGCGGGCGTGACGAAGTCGTGCGCTTTGACGCATGGTTTGGCTGTGCCAGCAATATCTCCTCCACGGAATCAAACGGCATTTACGTAAGCGGGCATTACAAGGACGGTTCTGTTGACATTATGGCAGATGAAGCCTATACAATGGTTGAAACCATGAAGCTGTGGTATGACGAAGGCCTTATCAATCCCGAATGGGTCGCGGGAACCTCCGGCGAGGCCGACTGGGAAGCCACGATGCTGAATGGAAACGGCAGTATCTTCTACGATTATTACAACCGTGCGCAGTGGTTCATGCAAAACGGCGGCCCCGAAGCGGATCCCAATTACCAGATGGCCGTCCTCAACTTCCTGAAGGACAACAGCGGCAATGTCAGGAAGGTTACAACCAGCATGAAGTATAACGACGAGTGCGTCACCGCGATCAACGCGGATTGCAGCGACGAACAGATTAAAACTATCCTTACCTTTATTGATTATTTCTACAGTGAAGAGGGGATCATTCTCGCCAATTACGGTGTGGAAGGCGAAAGCTTTGAAATAGCCGATGACGGCGGTTACCAGTTTATCGTGGATTACACCACGGAGGAATCCACCGCGGCAGGTGAAAAGAGATGGTCCTTCCTCAGCGACCGCCTGACCGTTTGCAAGCCTGTGGATGACGATGCTTTCTTCCAATGGAATAACGAGCTTATCGCGGAAGCGGCCGACCGCCTGCTCAGGGATGAAAACCTGATGACCTCCTATACCCTAAAGCTTACGGAGGACGAATCCAAGGGATTGTCGAACCTGGTAGCGGCCGTATATGACGCGCAGATGTCCGGGATCGTAACTTTCGTCAATGGAAGCCGTACCCTGAATGAGAGCGAATGGGCGGCTTTCCAAGATGAAATGAATGCGCTTGGCCTGAGCCGCATTGAGGAAATACAGTTACAGGCATATATCAACACTTATGGTGGATAGGTTATAACGGAGCCGTGCATGGATTTTGAGCCGGCAAACCGATGACGCATCCCGCGGGACGGCTATAAAACGACCGCCCCGCGGGGGAAAGGAAAAGAAGCATGCAAAATATCGCCAACAATTCATCGGCGGAAAATCCCATTACGAAGGGCGGCGGATTATGGCGGCGGATATGCCGGGATATCCGGAAAAATTATATTTTATACCTTCTGCTCATTCCGGGCTTCCTTGTCCTGGTGCTGTTCAAAATCGGGCCGGTGGGCGCTATGGTCATCGCCTTTCAGGATTTCAGCGCGGCAAAAGGTGTCTTTGGCAGCGAGTGGGTTGGGCTTGATAATTTTATACGTATATTTAACGACCCCTATATTCTGACGCTTGTTAAAAACACAATCATTCTGGCGGTTTTATCCGTCGTTGTGGTTTTTCCCGTACCAATTATTTTTTCCCTGCTTCTAAACGAGGTAAGGATAAAATGGGTACGCGGCGTTGTGCAATCCCTGAGCTTTTTCCCGTACTTTATCTCTGCGGCCGTTATGGTAAGCGTATTGTATACCATGCTTTCCCCCAGTTCCGGCATTGTCAACTCCATCATTGTGGCGATGGGAGGAGAAACGGTAAACTTCATGGCCCAGCCGGAGTGGTTTCGCCCCCTCTACATCCTTTTGGAAATCTGGCAGACCTTTGGATACTCCGCGATCGTTTACATTGCGGCAATGACAAGTATAGATCCGGCCTTATATGAGGCCGTGGAAATGGACGGCGGCTCGCGTTGGGCAAAAATGCGCCACATTACGCTGCCCGGCATTATGACCTCCGTCGTCGTGATGCTTATCATCAGCGTGGGAAATATTTTTACCGTGAATCTTGACCGTATCCTGCTGATGTACAACAAGAGCGTATACGCCACAGCCGACGTTATACAGACGTATGTCTACCGCATCGCTTTCCAGTCAACCGGTTTTCCGGACTACAGCTATGGCACCGCCGTTAATATCTTAAAATCCGTTATTGCCTTCGTGCTTGTCATTACAGTGAACCGGCTGGCCGATAAGTATGCGGAATCAAGGCTATTCTAAGGGGAAGGGGGTAAGCTATTGAAACGGAAAAATAAAATAACCGTCTTTGATCTTGTTAATAATACACTGCTTCTGCTTGTCGCCCTAGTTTGTATTTATCCTTTTTTATACATCTTTTTTGTATCAGTCAGCGACGGCACATATCTTGCGCGGGGCGAAGTCACTTTTTTTCCAAAGGGCTTTCAGCTGAAATCCTTTAGCTATATTTTATCGGAAAAGCGCTTTAACGTATTCGGCGGGCTGATCAATTCATCTCTGTACACGATATTCGGAACGCTTGTGGGCGTTATCGTGACCTATATTACGGCGTATGTCTTATCACGGCCGCGCTTTAAGCACCGCTATTGGATTATGTCCCTGTTTGTCATCACGTGGGTATTTGACGCGGGAATTATTCCCCAGTATATTGTCTATAACTATTTCAATTTTGTGGATAATCCGGCGGTTATGATTATCCCGGGCGCAATCAGTACGCAATTTCTTATTATCACAAAGGCATTTTTGGACGGCATCCCCAAGGAGCTTGAGGAAGCCGCGTTTGTGGACGGCGCGAACGACTGGACAATCCTTACGCGCGTTTATTTTCCGCTTTCGACGACGATATTAGCGACCGTCGGCACATTTTACGCGGTATCCATCTGGAACCAGTACCTGGTACCGCAAATTTATTTAAAAAGCACCGACCTTCTAACGATTCAGCAGGTGCTCAAGAATGTGGCCATAGCCAGCTCGTCCCAGGATACGATGTTTAGCAATATTCTTATCGACGGTGTGACGCTCAACCAGCAAAACCTGAAATCGGCGGCAATCTTTATTACCATTGTGCCCATTGTATGTGTATACCCGTTCGTACAGAAGTATTTCAAAAAGGGCATCCTTGTCGGCTCCGTCAAGGGATAGCCGCAGTGGTTTTATGCGGTGTGCCAAAAATCACCGTAAATCTATGATGCAAGGAATTATGAAGGATGAGCAGAGAATATATCGATCTGCCGCTGCTTGGAGACGACGGCAGGCTGTACCGCAACCATTTGTCCGAAACAGTGGAGGCGCTTATCCCAAATCCCTTTGACAGCTGCCACGCCGCCGATCTGCTGGAACTGCCAAACGGCGATCTGCTGTGCTGTTGGTTTGCCGGATCCGATGAGGGGAACGCCGACATCAGCATCGTGCTTTCCCGCTTAAATAAAGGGGAGAGCGCATGGAGAACCCCGGTGACCATATCAGACGACCCCTCGCGCTCCGAACAGAATCCCTCGCTGTTTCTGACGCCGGGGGGTGAGCTGTGGGTAATGTATACGGCGCAGACCGCGCGAACGTCCGCGGATAATCCCAGTTTTAATTTACAGTATACTGCGGAGATTCGCCGTAAAAGATCGGCTGACAACGGATATACATGGGGGGAAACAGAGGTAATGTTTTCCAGTCCAGGCTCGTTTTGCCGGCAGAAAATACAGGTGCTCGCAAACGGGCGGTGGATTTTTGGCAACTGGATATGTTTCCCGGATGAAAGCCGCTGCGGAAGCGATATTACCGTGATGCAGATATCGGACGACAACGGCGAAGCATGGCGGAGCACAGAGGTTCCGGACAGCCGGGGCCGCGTACACGCCAATATTATTGAAACAAAGCCGGGCAGGCTGGTTGCATTGTTCCGCAGCCGTTTTGCGGACTGCATTTACCGCTCGGTATCGGAGGACAATGGGGAGACCTGGACGCCGCCGGTGCGGACAAACCTTCGCAACAATAACTCAAGCATATCCGCCGTCAAACTTCAAAGCGGATCTATCGCCCTGATTTACAACGACGTCAGCTTTAACAGCGATGTATCCCGGACGGTTTGGCCGAACCAGCGCTGCCCCGTAACAATCGCCCTTTCCGAAGACGGCGGAGAGACGTGGCCGTGGCGCCGGATAGCGGAGAATGGAGAAGGTTTTACCGGCCCATGGAATGATATTAATAACCGCCGCTACGAATACCCGGTTATTATGCAGGGCGCGGACGGGAAAATCCACGCCGCGTATAGCTGGGGGACACGCAAGCGCATTAAGTATGTATGTGTGGACGAGGCCTGGATCCGTGGAGAGAAATTATGCAAAGGCGCGGAAGGCGATCCGGATATGCCTTGCCAAAGGTAATTGTACCGTAAAAGGGGCTGATCCACATTGACAGGCACGGCAGAAGAAAATAACCTGACAGATTATAAGTTGCTGGAAGAAAAAGTGGCGGAGGTCGTTTCCCGGTTTAATGACTTGTCCGGCAAGATCAAGCAAACGGAAAACCGCTTGCCGGAATAGTGGGAGAAAGCGTCCGCAAGAGCCCCCCAGGAAAATTCCTGCGGGGCCCTTGCTTTTTCGTATCACTTTACCAGATATGTAGGTCCTGAGTCTTAGGTTCTGGGCCATTGGTTGAGAAGCCGCATTGAACACAAAAAGCGCCCAAAGACACAATATCTCTGGACGCTGTGAAACTACTCTGATAACTGTAACTGGCCGATGCCGTTTACTGATACTATACAAGGCTATAAAAACATTTCAATAGGACTATTCTCAAATTCATCAAGATTTGTTTGAGAATAGAGATGAATAGAATTATTATCGCTTATGTTGATCTAATTTGGATTCCCGCTTCTTGTGATTGATCTGTTTAAGGCGGTTATTTTTCAGGCCACAATACATCCCGTTTGATAGGCAGCCATTCGTACAGAGCATTTCGAAGGGCAAGGTCCCAGAAATCCCACTCGTGCTTATATCCCGGAATTTCGGTATGCTCAGTTTCATAACCAAGATTGGCAAAATAATCTCTCGCACGTATAACTGAATATTTAGCAGGAATATCATCTCCCCCACATGTGAAATAAAACTTCGGAAGCAGTTTCCCGCTTTTAGCGTTTTCAGCCGCCTGCTGGTATATATATATATCCGACTCGACAAGTTCTTTCGGAGACTCGGAGGGATCGTTGTTAAAGCGCTCAAACAATGGTGTCCTGTCAAGGTCATTAAGCGACCTTCCCGACATAATCAGCGCACCGGCAAACCGCTCACAACCCATCACAGCCATTTTCATTGCGCCGTGACTGCCCATGGAAAGACCTGCCACATACGTATCCTCGCGTTTAGCCGAAATGGGGAACATCGCTTCGCAAACCTTTGGCAGCTCCTCAAAAACATACTCCCAATATTTGCTTATAATAAAACCTTCAATTCCATCGGTATAGAATGAATTGTATCCGCTTGGCATAACTACCGCCATCTTATTCTCGTCGGCGTATCGCGTGATGTTGGTGAAGTTGACATAGTCCGAGTCATCGCCGAACCCACCGTGCAGCAGGTACATGGTTTGGAATTTCATACCAGGCACATAGCTGTCGGTCCGTCCGTCCAGCTGATCCTTGAATGAAAATGAAGGCAGGCACATGGTGACGTTCGTCTGCATACCCAGACTTTTTGAAAGAAAATTGAATTTAATAAGCATAGGTAACACTCCTTTTATATTTAGGAGCGGATAAAAACCCGCTCCTATTGATGAAATAACTTAACCCCTGGTATTACTTACCGATCGTATCCAAAAACTACGGCAGATAGTATCTCTTATGACCGTCACCGTTTTCGTCCAGTAACAGTTCATTATCCCTTCACAGAACCGATCATTACGCCAGACACGAAATACTTTTGAACGAAGGGGTAGATACACAGAATAGGCAATGTGGATACTACAATTACACAGTATTTAACTAATACTTTATAAAGCTGCAGCTGTTGCACCGCGTCTGCCTGGCTAGTAAAATCCTCCTGCTTGATCAGAATTTCCCGCAAAAACATCTGCAATGGATATCTGGTTTCCTTATCTAAATAGATCAAGGCGGGGAACCATTCATTCCATTTAGCTACAGCCACAAACAGGATGATTACAGCAAAGGTTGCCTTACATAGGGGAAGTACAATACGGAACATAATTGTAAATTCCCCCGCGCCGTCCATTCGGGCCGATTCCTCTAAGCTATCAGGGATTCCCTGAATAGCCGTTCGCATGATGATGATGTAGAATACATTCATAGCAGACGGGATCAGCATGGCCCACCGTGTGTCGTACATGCCCAGATTGCGAACCACCATAAAGGTTGGAATCATACCGCCATTGAAAAGCATAGTAAAAGAAATAAATCCCATCAGTACATTGCGGTAACG
>Ga0153946_1001405_pt1 | contig 10284 bp, 7 predicted proteins | sample TSNJ030MetaG_FD_104751 | JGI IMG/M metagenome (GOLD analysis project Ga0153946, IMG submission 104751) | Attine ant fungus gardens microbial communities from New Jersey, USA - TSNJ030 MetaG | ecosystem: Host-associated > Fungi > Mycelium > Unclassified | place: USA: New Jersey, Wharton State... | reverse complement strand
TTTATCAAAATAGTTGCAGAAGCCGGAACCCATACTGTGCTGGGGGCTCAGATGATGTGTGCCAGAGCTACGGATATGATTGGAGAAATGGGAACGGCGGTTGCCAACCAGTTGACGGTTGAGCAGCTCCTGAAAGCTATGAGGGCTCATCCTACTTATAACGAAGCTGTCGGAGAAGCATTGGAAGATGTGATTGGAGAAGCGATTCATGTAATACCGAGAAAACGTTAAATGGCACTTTTTATTATTAAAATTTTATGATATACTTGTGTAGCTGCGAAATTTCAGCAGCACAAAAGTATATATGTAACAGGCTGACAGAGTAGGGGCAACGCGTCAAGTGCCGTCGGATGGGAAGTTGCCGGCGAACGAAAAAACAAAATTGTTTTGCGGTGTTGTACTCGCTTCCGCTGCCACAAAAAAGAAAAGAATTCCTTTTATGTGGCAACAACACACATCAGGAGGAATAAAGATGAAAAAGAAAATGAATGTGCAGACCCTTGTAACTTTGAGTGTATTGATAGCGATCGAAATGATCCTGTCGCGTTTTTTATCGATTTCGGCATGGAATATTAAGATTGGCTTTAGCTTTGTACCGATCGCAATTGCAGCAATTGCATATGGTCCGGTCGAAGCTGGAATCGTCGGCGGAGTGGGTGATCTGGTTGGAGCATTATTATTTCCAATCGGCGCTTATTTCCCGGGATTTACCCTCACAGCGTTTTTGACAGGGGCGGTATTCGGGCTGTTTTTACACAAGCGGCAGACACTGGCAGAGTGCTGGGAGCAGTGGCGGTAAACCAGCTGATTCTGAGTCTGTTGTTGAATACACTGTGGATTTCGGTCTTATATGGTTCTGAATTTGGCCCGCTTCTAGTGACTCGAATCTTTCAGTGTCTGATTCTGGCACCGGTGCAGATCATTCTGATCGGCAGTGTGACAAAGGTGATCAAAGTGTATACCGGAAGGCGGGTGGCAGTGTAATGCTGTCAGCAACCGAATTCATTGAATCATTCAGATATAAAGGCAGCCAGCCGGGACTGGGACGGATACAGGAATTACTTTCCCGGCTGGGGAATCCGCAGGAGCGGCTTCACTTTATTCATGTCGCAGGGACGAATGGAAAAGGTTCGGTCTGTGCGATGCTGTCTTCGATACTGACAAAGGCTGGTTATACAACCGGGCTCTTTACATCTCCTTGTATACATAGAATCGAAGAATATTTCCAAATTAATGGAGTTCAGATCGGCGATATGCAGTTGCAGCAGATCGTAAATGAAATAGAACCTCATGTTGAGGCGATGGAAGATAAACCGACTGAATTTGAGCTGATAACCGCTATGGTGATTTATTATTTTGCCAAATGCAAATGTGAACTGGTAGTTCTGGAAACCGGTCTCGGCGGACGGCAGGATGCAACGAATGTGATTCCGGCACCTTTGGCTTCCGTGATAACCAGAATCGGCATGGATCATATGAATTTCCTGGGTAATACACTGGAGGCGATAGCGGCTGAGAAAGCCGGCATCATAAAACCAGAGAGTGCCGTAGTGCTTTGTCGGCAGGAAGATATGGTCGAACAAATGATCCGGCAGAAATGTGCCAAGACAGGTACAGACCTCAGGATTGCCGATCTAAGCCAGATCGAAGTAGTAAGGTCTACATTAGATTCACGTATGTTTCACTACGGGGGGCGAAAAAATGTAGAACTTGGATTATATGGCAATTATCAATACGAAAATGCCGCAGTGGTGCTGGAAGTAATCGATCTATTAATTGCACAGGGATATTCGGTTTCTGATGATGCAGTTAGAATCGGTATTATGGAAGCGAAGTGGCCCGGACGGTTTGAATTTATCAGGAAAGACCGGCCGGTGATACTCGATGGTGCGCATAATCCGGACGGAACCGTTCAGATGATCGAGAGTCTGTGCCAATATTTTCCCCGGCAGAAATTTATGTTCGTAATGGGTGTTATGAAAGATAAGGATTATCAGCATATGATTCAGACAGTGGTACCATTTGCCGACAGCTTCATAACTGTTACGGCAGACACAGAACGGGCGCTTGCCGCTAATGTACTGAAAGAGGAGATTGCGGCACGTTTCAGCGGGCCGGTTAGTAATGCCAAAAGCATTGCAGCAGCAATGGAGCAGGTATATCATGAAAAGGATGCCATCATCTGTATATTCGGAACCTTATATATGATGAAAGAAGTACGTGAAATATGGGATGCAAAGGAAGTACAGTGATGTTAAACTGTACTTCTTTCAGTATTATCAATCATTTCATGTAGTTTTTTCAGTGCGTGACTCATTCCGCCGACCTCGTTGATCAGACCTACGTCGACAGCTTCCTGACCCTCCAGCATGGTGCCAACATCCTTTACTAATTGTGATGGATCCAGCATTAATTCCTCGATACGTTCCTGTGAAATTTTGGCATGATCAGATATAAATTTGGTAATCCGGTTCTGAGTTTTTTCCATGTTGCGGTAGCTTTGCATGACACCGATAAACATGCCGCTTGCGCGGACTGGGTGGACGATCATGGTACCGCTGGGAACGATGAATGAATAGTCGGCTGAAACGGCTAATGGGCCGCCGATCGAATGGCTGCCGCCAAGGATCAGTGAAACGGTCGGCTTACTCAGAGAGGCGATCATTTCAGCTATCGCCAATCCGGCTTCAACGTCACCGCCCATAGTATTCAGAAGAATAAGTACTCCTTCAATTTCCTGACTGTCCTCAATTTCAGCCAGCTTGGGGAGAATATGATCATATTTTGTAGATTTGGTGTTGCCGCCTGCCGCCTCATGCCCCTCGATTTCACCGATGATTGAAAGCAGCTGAATTTTGTGGCGGGCCGGACTATTTATCAGTTCAATACTGCCCATTTCTTTGATCTGTTCATTTTGTATTTGCTGTATTTCTTGATTATCTGCCATAATAAACCTCCATTTTTAACATATTATGGCACGTCCTTTTTGAAAATATACTCGAATTCTGTAAGATGATCAAAGAATTTTTGAAGTAAAAAAATGTAAAATGAAGGAAAATAGATAATGACACGCTAAATGATAAATGCTATAATGTACTATGTATGTTTAAATAATCAAAGGGGGAGTTTAATGGCTTCAAAGGGAACGAAAAGAAAAGCGACCACAAAGAAATCGCAAGCCAGAAATAAGACGCGAGCTAAAAAGGAAAATGCAATCATCAAAGATGACATTATTATATTAGCAGCACTGGCAATCAGCATCCTATTGCTGATCAGTAATTTTGGAATTGCAGGATTTGTCGGGGAGGCAATTTCATCGGTGTTGATGGGGATATTTGGTTGGGTTGCCTATATCATACCATTTGTATTGTTTATCGCAGTGTCATTTGTCGTGCCTAATAAGGGAAATTCGATCGCATATATGAAGGTTGCAGCTGGAATTGTATTAACCGCATTACTGTGTACATTCTTTGGACTAATCGAAAGACCGGGCGGTGTGATCGGCAGCGGGATCGTCAAGATTCTGACGCCGGCTATCGGGACGGTCGGAACCTTCGTGATTGTCATCATCGTAGGGGTTATCTGCAGTGTAATCATAACTGAGAAGTCATTACTGCGCGGTCTGATGAACGGAAGCGAATTTGCTTCCGGCAAAGCAAAAGAAGCAGCACAGTGGCATAAAGAACAATCAGAGGCCAGAAAAGAACTTCGTGAAACCCAGCGTCTCGCACGTGAACAGGAGGATGCTGAAAAGGAACGCCGGCAGGATAAGAAAGTATCCGGAGTGTCCAAAGCAACCGGTCTGGCGAAGAAATCACCGGAGGTGAAGGAGATCGTACCACCGAAAGAACAGGCAATACCGGATCAGTTTGTGATTAATCGATCCATGCCGGTTGAGGAGGTACCTGAAGCTCAGGCGATGCAGCAAAGCATACCCGAACCGGTATTGGAGTCGGCAAAAAGCAAAAGTTCAGTAAATACTGTTGATGTAGCAAACGAAACGGCCAATGTTGAACAGGCAATATTAAAAGATAGTAAAAAACCAAAACGATTACATAAATTTCCACCGATGTCATTGCTGATCCGCGGCAAGAAAGGCGGTGGCGATTCTGACGAACACCTGCGTGAAACGGCACTGAAACTGCAGCAGACCCTTCAGACTTTTGGGGTGAATGTAACCATTACCAATGTCAGCTGCGGTCCGTCGGTTACCCGGTATGAGCTGCAGCCGGAAATGGGTGTTAAGGTAAGTAAGATCGTCGGTCTGGCGGATGATATTAAATTAAATCTGGCGGCAGCTGATATTAGAATCGAAGCGCCGATCCCTGGGAAAGCGGCCGTTGGAATCGAAGTTCCAAATCAGGAGAATTCAGCAGTTATGCTGCGGGATCTGCTGGAAAGTGATGAATTCCGCTCCAGTAAATCGAAGATTTCCTTTGCGGCCGGTCGGGATATCGCCGGCAAGATCGTAGTGGCGGATATCGCCAAGATGCCGCATCTGTTGGTAGCAGGGGCAACCGGCTCTGGTAAGTCGGTGTGTATTAATACGCTGATCATGAGTATTCTGTACGAAGCCAATCCAGATGAAGTAAAACTGATCATGATTGACCCGAAAGTGGTAGAGTTGAGTGTATATAACGGTATTCCGCATTTGATGATTCCAGTGGTTACCGATCCTAAGAAGGCAGCCGGTGCGCTGAACTGGGCGGTTACCGAAATGACAAAACGCTATCAGTTATTTGCAGAATATAACGTCCGTGATCTGAAAGGATTTAATGCGAAAGTAGAATCAATAGAAACAGCGGAAGGTCAAAATAAGCCCGAAAAAATGCCGCAGATCGTTATTATAGTGGACGAGCTTGCCGACCTGATGATGGTTGCACCAGGAGAAGTGGAAGGGGCAATCTGCCGCCTTGCGCAGCTGGCGCGGGCTGCCGGGCTGCATCTGGTGCTGGCGACACAACGGCCTTCGGTCAATGTTATTACCGGCCTGATTAAGGCCAACATGCCTTCCAGAATTGCATTTTCGGTATCATCAGGTGTGGATTCCCGGACAATCATTGATATGAACGGGGCGGAGAAGCTGCTCGGAAAAGGTGATATGCTGTTTTATCCGGCCGGATATCAGAAACCGGTGCGGGTGCAGGGATCGTTCGTCTCGGACAAAGAAGTACAGGCGGTCGTCGATTATCTGGTCAAGCATAATGGCAATGCGGCATACAGCGAAGAAGTGGAACATCATGTGAACAGCAGTGTATCCGGAGTCGGAGGAACGGCCATCGGCGGGGATTCGCCGGAGGATGAAAGAGATATTCATTTTGTTGAGGCTGGTAAATTTATCATTGACAAAGAGAAGGCCTCCATTGGAATGCTGCAGCGGGTATTTAAGATAGGCTTTAACCGTGCGGCACGGATTATGGATCAACTGGCAGATGCCGGAGTGGTTGGTGCCGAAGAGGGGACGAAGCCCCGGAAAGTGCTGATGACTATGGAAGAATTTGAACGCTATGTAGAAGAATCAATATAAAGGGAGGATAAGAACGGATGAAAACCGATATTCAGATCGCTCAGGAAGCAAAGATGAAGCATGTGAAAGATGTTGCGGCATCACTGGGAATTAAAGAAGAGGATTTAGATTTTTACGGAAAGTATAAAGCAAAATTATCCGATGACCTGTGGGAACAGGTGAAAGATAATGAAGACGGCAAGCTGGTTCTGGTAACAGCGATCAATCCGACACCGGCAGGTGAAGGAAAGACTACCACGACGGTTGGACTTGGACAGGCAATGGTGAAATTGAACCAAAAGGCAATGATTGCTCTCAGAGAACCATCTCTGGGACCATGCTTCGGAATTAAAGGAGGAGCGGCTGGCGGCGGATATGCCCAGGTGGTTCCAATGGATGATCTGAATCTGCATTTTACAGGGGATTTTCACGCTATTACGTCGGCCAATAATCTTTTGGCGGCACTGTTGGATAATCATATCCAGCAAGGAAATGAGCTGCAGATCGATCCACGGCAGGTTGTCTGGAAACGCTGTGTCGATATGAATGACCGCAGCCTGCGTAATGTTGTCGTTGGATTGGGCAGCAAAATGGATGGAATGGTCAGAGAAGATCATTTTGTTATTACAGTAGCTTCAGAAATCATGGCAATATTATGTCTGGCAGACGATATGGCAGATTTGAAGAAACGGCTGAGCCGCATTATTGTAGCATATAACTTTAAAGGCGAACCGGTAACTGCAGGAGAGATCAATGCCACTGGAGCGATGGCTGCATTGCTGAAAGATGCGATCAAACCGAATCTGATTCAGACACTGGAAAACACTCCGGCATTGGTACACGGCGGTCCGTTTGCCAATATCGCTCACGGCTGCAACAGTGTCAGAGCGACCAAGACGGCACTTAAGCTCAGTGATATTACCATTACAGAAGCTGGTTTCGGAGCAGACCTCGGAGCAGAGAAGTTTTTAGATATCAAATGCCGGATGAGCGGATTAAAACCGGATGCTGTAGTTTTAGTTGCAACTGTGCGCGCTTTAAAGTATAATGGTGGGGTGCCTAAAAATGATCTCAATGTGGAAAATATAGAGGCGCTGAAAAAGGGAATTGTAAACCTAGAAAAGCATATTGAAAATATCAAAAAATACCAGATTCCGGTCGTAGTTACATTGAATTCTTTTGTGACTGATACCGAAGCGGAATATGAATTCATAAAAGCATTCTGTGAAGAACGCGGATGTGAATTCGCTCTGTCAGAAGTATGGGCAAAAGGCGGAGACGGCGGAATTGAGCTGGCAAAGAAAGTTCTGGATACTTTAGAGAATAAAGAGAGTCATTATAAACCTTTATATGACGATTCGTTATCCTTAAAAGAGAAGATCGAGACGATCGCAAAAGAAATATACGGAGCAGAAGGGGTAGTCTATGAACCGGCAGCGGAGAAACAGCTTGCCCGGATTGAAGAAATGGGATTTACCCACGTACCGGTGTGTATGGCGAAGAATCAGTATTCATTATCTGATGACGCATCGCTGTTGGGCCGTCCAAGTGGTTTTGACATTCACATCCGCGAGGTGTATGTCAGTGCCGGGGCCGGATTTGTAGTTGCTCTGACAGGAGCGGTCATGACGATGCCGGGGCTGCCGAAAGTACCTGCTGCAAACGTAATTGACGTAACTGATGATGGCGTAATAACGGGTTTGTTTTAGGAGGTAATATGGCGGCGTTAATTGATGGAAAAGCGATAGCCTCGCAGATAAAGGAAGAACTGAAAGAGGAAGTGGAAGCTTTAAACAAAGAGGGTAAAAAGGCCTGCCTTGCTGTGATTCAGGTTGGCGATGACCCCGCCTCTTCTGTATATGTAAGAAATAAGAAAAAGGCTTGTGAATATATTGGAATTGAATCTTTATCATATGAACTTGGTGGGGAGACCAGAGAAGCGCAATTACTGGAGTTGATTGATAACTTGAATCAGGATTCCAGTGTGCACGGTATCTTAGTACAGCTGCCGCTGCCTGCGCATATGAATGAAGATAAGATCATACAGGCGATTGTACCGGAAAAAGACGTAGATGGCTTTCATCCGGTAAACGCAGGAAAGCTTTTCATTGATGCGGAAGGGTTTCTGCCATGTACTCCGGCGGGCGTAATGCAGCTGCTGAAACGTTCAGGGATTTCTGTAACTGGAAAGGAGTGCGTAGTGATCGGCCGCAGTAATAATGTGGGGAAGCCAATGGCGTTATTATTGCTGCGGGAGAATGGGACAGTTACGATGACTCATTCCAGAACGAAAAACTTAAAAGAAGTGACAAAACGGGCAGATATTTTGATTGCTGCGGCTGGAAAACCGAAAATTGTCACAAGTGAGTACGTAAAAGAGGGGGCAGTTATAATTGACATCGGAATTCACCGGGATGAAGTGAATAAGCTTTGCGGGGATGTGGATTTTGACGACGTGGTGGACAAAGTGTCGGCTATTACTCCGGTACCCGGAGGTGTTGGTCCAATGACTGTGGCGATGTTGATGTATAACTGTGTGAAATCGGCAAAGAACAGTTAATAAGCGGGAGGAATAAATAATGAAATGTACGTATTGTGGTGCAGACATACCAGAGGATCAGCTTTATTGCAGAATTTGCGGTAAAGAAGTACAGATTGTACCGGATTATAATCCATTGGATGAGATGCTGGCGGCTCAGGTAAAAGGGGTTATCGACGAGTCGAATCGAAACACAAACAGAAATCGAAGTACTGGCAGGATGCAAAACCGGAATACCGACACATTCAGAAGGCAGAATACCGGCCGAAACATGAGTCGGAATACCGGAAAAACAGTCAGCCGAAATACTGGTAAAACAACCGGCCGAAATGTGCCGGAAACAGAACAGGAGCGGGTGAACCGGGAGCGGGTCGCAAAGAAACGGCAGGCTGAAAAGCGGAAAGCGCAGGCAAAGAAGAAAAGAAGACGTCTGATCATTGTCATGCTCCTCATCATCGCAGCGGCAATAGGCGGCGGAATTTTGCTATATCAAAATTCTTATACCGGACTGGTTAATAATGGTTATAAAGAACTCGAAAATACAAAGTATCAGCAGGCAGAAAGCTATTTTAACAAAGCTATATCAAAAGATAAGACAAAGGCGGAAGCTTACATTGGAATGTCTAAAGTTTATCAGGCACAGGATGATTTGGACAAAGCAGAACAGCTGCTTTTAGATGCGATAGGTGACCAGCCTGACAACGTTGAGTTATATGAAGTGATTTTAGAGTTTTATATGGAGACAGGGCAGGAAGGAAAGATTTCTGAATTATTAGCAGAATGCCGCGATGAAGACATTTTGAAACAGTTGAAGAAGTATGTATCAGATGTACCCGAATTTAGCCTGGATGATGATAAAACCTATGATGAAGTACAGAAATTATCAATCAGCAGTTCAGGGGAAACAATATATTATACTCTGGATGGATCAGTGCCTGCCCCAAATAGTAAGAAGTATACCGAGCCAATTCAACTGGGGGAAGGGGAGACCGTTGTAAGGGTGATTTCTGTTAATGAAAAAGGTATCCCCAGTCTGGAAATCAGTAAAACGTATAAAATTGAGCTTCCGATTCCGGATGCTCCGGCAGTGACACCATCAACCGGACAATATGAAGAAGCTGTTACAATTGAAATTAAAGTTCCGGATGGTTATACTGCTTATTATACCACTGACGGAACGACGCCGGATCCGGATGATCCGAATACAAATAAATATACCGGACCGATTGATATGCCGCAGGGAAAAACATTATTCAGTGCTGTTGTCGTCAGCGGCAATGGCAAAGTTAGCGATGTCACCAAGCGCAATTATGAATTATCGATAAATTAAACCAGGGAGAAGTAGTCACATTTCATACTTTAGCTAATAGAAAGCGAATTTAGTGAGTGGGCAAGGGGAAAGAGATTTTGAGCTATGCTTAAGGTTTTCTTTCCTTATATTATTTTTAACTATATTTTTACGAAAGAGGAAAAAAGATGTATCAGGATATCAGGTTATTACTTGTAGAAGATGAGAAAGATGTGAGAAATGAATATAAAGCTGCATTGATGAATCATCCGACAGTCAGGCTGGTAGCAGAAGTGGAGACGTCGGCTGAAGCATATAGGATTCTGCAGGAGATGGAGGTTGATGCAATTATTCTGGATTTAGAATTACGGGAGGGCAGCGGAATGCTCTTGCTTCAGAGAATGCAGTCTGAAAATATCCGAAAGCCCTTTATTGCAGCAGTTACAAATGTAGTTTCTAAAGTGGTGTACGATTCCATAAGAAGTATGGGTGTGGATTATATCTGTACGAAATCGGCGAATTTTTCGTGGGATGTACCTTTATCAATTATTGAAATCAGCGCGCCTTACCGGAGGGTCGGAGAAGAATCCGAAGAAATCGCCCGGAAGATTAATGCACGAACGAAACTGAATGCGATAAGCCGCAGTCTGAACTATGAACTTGTAAGAATGGGATTTTCAGAAAAACTCAATGGAACCCAGTATATTCTCGAAGCGCTTGTGTATCTGTCAATGAGCGATGACCAGACGATCAGCTTTTCTAAAGAGCTTTATCCTTATATTGCGGCTAAATATGATACCAACAAGAATAATGTTGAACGTAATATTCGTCTGGCAATTGAAAAAGTATGGACAGAGAAAGAAATTGAAAAACTTAGGTTGATATATCCTTTTGAGTGGAATTCAAAAACGGGGAGGCCAACCAATGCAGAGTTTTTACATAATATGAAAT
>Ga0153946_1001400_pt1 | contig 10304 bp, 10 predicted proteins | sample TSNJ030MetaG_FD_104751 | JGI IMG/M metagenome (GOLD analysis project Ga0153946, IMG submission 104751) | Attine ant fungus gardens microbial communities from New Jersey, USA - TSNJ030 MetaG | ecosystem: Host-associated > Fungi > Mycelium > Unclassified | place: USA: New Jersey, Wharton State... | reverse complement strand
GCCAGATGTGGTTAGTGTAGTATTAATCCTTGAAACCAAAATCACACAATAGATCTATTAACAATTGAGTGGCTGTTTTATAACCCAAGGGCAGCAAGTACTCGAATTCGTGGAACTTAAAGAATAACCGGAAAATTAGCGACAAAACTCTTTAAGTCCGGAAAGCCTTATAGAATATAGGCTGGAGGGGTTTTGTCGTTAAATATTGAAAAACGACAAAACTATAAAAACGACAGAATAATGTGCCTGGGTTTTGTCGTTTTTTAATGAATTTCAATTTTAAATTGTTCAAGGTATAAGAACAAAACAAACGAATAAATATTCATACAATTTACATATTATACATTTGCGTAATGGAAGTGGCTATAGGTGTTTATCCGATGATGGAAGTGTCACAATAAAGTGTGATGTCTTGTTCTGACAGGACTACAATGATTTTGAAGGATAAAATTGCACTCTTTCCATCTACAAACAGCAACCAGAAGTGCTGGGGTATAAGAACTGATGCTGGAGAGCAGAAAATCATTCGAAATTATGTTTGCAGAGCGAATGGTGGTTTGGTGGATTTCGTAAGCGTCTCCAAATCTGAGGAAGAGCAGCTTGAATGGTTTCGCAGCCTGAGTGACGACGGGCAACAGGCATTGCTACCAATGCCGGATGACGAAAAATATAATTTTACAGCTACACTGCATGAAGCAGAGATGCAAATACTGGCTGGCCATGGACTCGTGGAGGCGATGAAGGTTCCGGCTCTCTAGGCATGTTCAACTCGAAGGCAGCATGGGAGGGCAAAACACTCATGCGACACCAAGTAAAGAACACAGGACTGCCATTCAAAGACCGCATCAAGCCGGGACATGGCTGCCTAATGGTGCACAGAAGGGATGGCTGCTTGGTTATATGTTATAAAAGGTAGTATGTTTGCGTATTTCACCTTGAATGAACGCATAGGAAAAATGAAATGGTTATTTGCCAATAAATACTTGATACAAACGGCGAATGGCGGCGAATGGCGAATCAGGAAAACTTGCAACATGAGGGCGGAAATGGTATAATTATATGTATTAGTTTATGTGATTTTTGTTTAAGGGTCAATTTGTTTAAAAAGATAAATGGGGATAGTATGTTTCGCGTCTCAGCGAAAATGGTATAGGTGGCTTTGTTATCGCTGAAAATCAAGCAGCTAAACTACTGGAAATGTATAACTTTGAAAGAGGAGGTGTATAACTTTGAAAGATATTGACGTCAAGAAGTTAAAAGAGGAAATGCTGAAGTCATCTTTTTTAGATGAAGGGTGCGCTTTTGATGAAAGTTCCCTAGTAAAACAGCCCAATCTATTTTTTAATCCTATCGCTGCTGCAAAATATGCACTAGAGATAGGGAAAGAGTATGAGGACTTGACTCTTCGTGAATTGGAGCAATTCAGAATCCAAAGATGAAAGATATGTAATTCAAGGGCTTGCACATGCAGGCTCTTTTTACAAAATGAGAAGGGTATACTGTTAATGACTTGCTGTTTTGTCACGAATCTGCTCATGTTATTTGTTAAAATCTCTGGCTTTTCAAGATTGCGTGACAACGGTGGGGAGCACACCCTATTTTACCCGTAATAACCACCTAAAGTGGATAAATATTTTATGTTTTGACAGGTTAATAGTATTGACGATGTGGACTTTAAAAATGGCGGTATCCATATCCATCGCAAAGGTGGAAAAGAAGTGGCCATCTATTTTGGTACCGAAGTAGAACTGGCGTTACTTGATTATCTGGAAGAACGTACTCAAATGGATGCGGAGCAAGGGAGCGAACATGCCCTCTTCTTGTCTCTGCAACGGAAACGTATCGGTGTAAAAAGTGTGGAGAATCTGGTGAAAAAATATGCTAAGATTGTGACTCCGCTCAAAAAAATCACCCCACATAAGCTGCGTAGCACCTATGGCACTAGTTTATATCGGGAAACCGGAGATATTTATCTGGTTGCAGACGTGTTGGGACATAGTGATATTAATACAACAAAAAAACATTACGCGGCACTGGAAGATGAACGACGACGAAGTGCCCGCAATGCAGTTCGACTTAGAGAAGATGTATAACCAAAAAAATAAAAACACTATTATAAATATCAGATAGTCCCAAAAAAAATTGCCAGATCGATGTATGATTAATACAGGGAGGACTAGAAAATGACAGAAAATGAAAAATTGGATATTATTTTAAAAAAATTGAATAATATTGAAGGTAGCATCCAGAGAATTGAAGATAACGTTCGGAGCATTGAAGATAGCGTCCGGAGCATTGAAATCACATTGGAGAACAAAACGAACAGAAATATCAAGCTGATAGTTGAGGGGCACTTAAATCTTAACAGAAAGTTGGATGAAGCACTTAAAACACTTCAACCAAATGCTATGTACTTATAAAGGTGAATCATTTGGATGGGAAAATAAAGAGTAGTGCCACGGAATGGCAATAAAAAAACGAGGAGAGTGCACATGAAGATTGAATTTTCTTTTGACCAAAGCATCATTACGAGTATAGTCAATGTCTCATAACTAAAAGTCGCGAGCTTGTAAAACCAAGGCCTTTAGCCTCAAGTTGTAAACGGCAAGTACCTTCCAGCAAAAAACGGAAATTATTTTCCGGCACTTTTTCCTATCGTTACCCACGGATGTTTTCGTGGGATTTTTTTAATGGAATGGCGCAGCGTTCTCCATCCGTCCACTCAGTGCGTTGACGAGCGTGTCAGCAGACTTGCTCTCCAATTCGCCCCCCGGTCGCCAAGTATCGCACCAGGTACACCACGGCACGGCCATTCATCCACCGAAATTTCTATTCCATATTCTGCGCAATATTTCATCTTATCGGATGCAGCGTTTGCAATAGCCATCATCATACCTGCCACGATGACCCCTCCTGGCCGACATACATTCTCGTAACCATCCATAGATGGAGAAATGTATATGATGGCTCCACCTAGTACAACACATTACGGATTTTTTTGCTGTTTAGAACCATTATTTGCAATTTTTGTTGTGTTTTGGTTATTCTGATATATGATTGCTGTTCTGTGTCATTATTTGTACTGAAGTATCTGTTTTCTGACATTTTAAAATTGTGCTTGAAATTTTCTGCAAAATAATATAAAATAGAAACAATTGGTTTTGGCAAAAAAATAAGCATTAACCTTCTCCGCAAAAGACAACGTTAATGCTTACCCATAATGGTGACTCGTATACTAATCACTTGTTTTGTATCTTAACACAGAACAACAAAAAAATCAAGTGATAAATCTCATGGTTCTTTTTTTCTATTGAACTATAAATCTATACAGTTCCATCATCTTTTGCAATCCCAAAATACACAAGGACACAGTTTGTATGGAAAAAATCACTCCTATAAATCCTGTAATGGGCTACCGTTTTGGTGTGTATAAGCATTACCTTGTCATCCAAGGCGATAAACTGATTACAAGGCAATTTATTATACTTAAAGACCCTAATGATATTATTATATCTTTTACGCAATTCCACAGACACATTAAATCACGAAAGTGGCTTAAGTCTATTTCCGATGCGGGTAATAACCGCTTTTGTTATGTTGCATCTTTCCTTAATCATGTAATAATTGATGAATACCCTACTAATCGAATCGACTGTTTAACTGGGCTGACACTCCCCATGATACAGCATTTCTTTACATGCTATGCAATTGATGGTAACAACAGTAAATCCACAGTAGAACGTTGTGTGGTATCTATATTGGATTTCTTACATAATTACATCAGAAACAACGAGAAGGCATGCCTTCTCAAAATTTCGGATATCAGCAAAGAAGTACACTATAGGACGCGACAAGGTGCCATAAAAAAGAAGAGGGTCCCCGCATTTGAAGTGATGTATAATAGCAAGCCCAAAACAATATTCCGGGATATGCCGGATGCTGTTTTTAATATATTTCTTTCCTACGCTGCTCAATATTATAAAAACATCTTTTTCCTGATGATATTAAGTGCATTTGCTGGCTTAAGGCCATCTGAAGCCTGTAATGTCCGTCAGGAATGCAGTCCTTTAGGCAATGGATTAAGCATCCGATACACAAATGGAAAAGCCACTCGAATTGTTATTGATTTGACTTCTGAACTGAATTTGCGTTCCGACCTACATCCTGTAGGAGAAATAAAAAAAGAGCGAAAACAACAAGTGTATCCCAGATTCATTAATGCATTTGTTATTGCATATGAAATGCATAAAACCTATTTATCGGAACGCAAGTTCGAGCCGCAGTATTGTCCTATGAGTGTAAATCGCCAAGGTAAAGCGATGACATATGACAACTACCGAAAACAGTTCAGGCAATTGACGTGTGAAATAATCCCCATACTTTTGGAATCCGGGAATCAGGAATCAATAGAGTATGCTCATGATTTGATGGAACACAATATTTCTCCCCATATCTTCCGGCATTGGTTTACCGTCAAGCTATGTACCTATGGTGAAGATGTCGCCGGATTACAATTCTGGAGAGGGGATAAGAGTCCTGAAAGTGCCTTGACATACCTACAAAATAAGGGTGAATTGCAAAAACAATTGCAATACGTAAACAATGAATTGTTTGATTTCTTACAGTACAGCTCTTACCAAGGAGAACGTAAAAATGAATGAGTTAATGAACCTAAAGGTATACATAACGGAGCAGATAAAGTCATCTGGTGCAAAAGCGAAAGACAAAGAAACTACACTAAAAGATATGCTCCCCTTGCTTATTGATAATGATTTTTGGGGATTAGCTATAGAACTCGCTGAAGATAATGGGAATCCGGTTTTAATGATTTGCAAAGACGAGGTGTCAAAACTTGAAGCGAATATTAGTTTCTTTCTATCCCATTATGATAAGCCGGTGAATGGAAAAGCACAGATACTCATGCAGCACTTGGAAAACAGATATACATTAACCACACCCGAATTGTGGACATTTTACGAAGAACATGAGATTGAGGAAAGTGAACAGTATTTATTGAATGACTTTCTGTTATATAGATTGGAGAAAGATGTACATCTATATAACAATCAGGAAATAAAATCACTTATTCAGCATGCCTGCGAAGACCTCTCACTACGTGTGAGCCAAACATTGATATACTTTTTGTCATGGTTGAGAAAGAAGACAAAAACCAATTATATTATTGATTTCACGTTGGAGAAAAGAAGGCTATATGGAAATCGCTCACCTTCTTATGACGGCGACACCATGCTACAAATGATATATTATCTGTTTAATGACGACTATATCCAAAAGGAGCGGTTGTTCCTACGTGCGGCATCCAATCCAGGTGTTGCAAATTGTTGGATTTATTTGGCGCTACATTGCATCTCCGCCTTAAGAGATACCGATATTGTACGCATCCCTCATCCCAGACTTCATCGTCCTCCGGAAGATATATTACAGTCAGTAAAAGAAACAGGGATAGAAGAGGAGATTGCGTTTTCTATCACCAACAGTATCTTATGGCAACTGAAAAACCGTCCGCTCACGCCCTCGAAAACCGCCTCATATTCCAATGTCTCAGACATAAAACTATTCTTTCCAGAGTCCAGTATAACGTTATTTGGTTCCATGTTTGCTATTTTAGAGGCACATCATCAACTTAATCAAAAGGATGGGCCATTTATTGTACCTGCCAAAGAATATGATAAGATATCATCCTACTTGGGAGATGATATCGGAGAATTATTTTTAGAGAATGATTTTCGAGCCAGAAGTGCGAATAAGGCGTATATGCAGGCCATTGGATTGTTAAGTGATACAATATTGGACAATGCACCGATGATAGAAACAAAAGGCTATATGCTTGCTGCATTAGCTCGGTCTCACAAAGGCTCTTATGGCGAATTTGCTTCCACGACAAAAGAGTATCTGGAGGATGCAGCTTTCTCTGGGTATACGGAGGAATATGTGGCAAAGGAACTGTTCGAACGAGGAGTATGCTCATTTGTCGTGAACATGCTGCTAAATATTGTGACGGAAAACAAATTCTCAAAACTTTCAATATCAAAACAAACGACTTTGATAAAAGAAACAAGCATGTCTGCATGGGAGATTGATACTATTGTTGGTGCCGTGGATGCTTCCATTGAAACCGCAAAGCGAACCGTATCAAAACTTTTTCTTTCTGAAGGCGAAGGTAATACCGAAGAAATCATAAAGGTCCTACATAATATTGGTTCCGGAAATGCTGCTTCGAAGTCTGATGATTTTCTTTGCTTAATGACTGCCATGGGAAAAATGTGCCCATATAGAGATTCCGCTCAGTGCATCGGATGTGAATATGAAATCACCACGAAGGCCTCTGTGTTCCTATTGGTACATGAATTCAAGCGATTGTTATATTTACGTGAAGCTACAGAAGAAGAGCATCTAAAGCAGAAGTATACACTCTTACTAAAAGAAACCGTTGCCCCCACACTAAACGAAATGTTTACTGTGATTACTTCATCAGTTGGCGAAGAGGCTGCTGAAGAATACGCCCAGATAATCAAGGAGATAATGCATGAATAACTTATTAAGCAATGCTGCAAACGAGACGCTCTATGAGGCAGTTTATGTTGTCGATGGAATGGATGAAAACAGTATTAAATCCGCGAAGGAGATATTCCGACACTATAAAGAAAAAGGAGTCATTTTAAACACTGATTTTGATGATGTAAGATGGCAGCTTCATGACGAATATTCAAATGTTGGAATACGCTTCGACTTCCCCAAGCTGGGTTATAAGCGACACTTGGAACCTATTTTTGGTATTTTGTTTTCCGATTTTGTTCTGTACCAAAAAACATATATTGTGCACACGCTTGGTGATAGAGTATTAAGCACCTTGCAGAAGATTGCAAATGATACCAAGAAATTCATCAAGAACTATCAAGATGCTGTCCTGGACAGGCAGTTCGATTATAAAGTCCCATATCATCTTATTGAATTCCTTAGCATGTTACCATGCATTGATGAGGAAAAACGTGATGAAATCTTATTTTGTTTGGAGGAATTAATAGAAATAAATTACGAAGACTATACGCAAAACCGTAGAAGTCTTTCCCAATTTCAGAGCTATTTCCTTTTTGATAGACTGCTTAATCAATTTTGGACTTTATCATTGGACCGAAATTTACGATTGTTTTATTTCCCATTGTACCTTTGGTGGCAAATAACCGGCGTAATTCCGCTTAGGCCACGGGAATTTCTTCTTACCCCCAGGAACTGTCTAGTACAAGGAAAGGATGGTCCTCAACTTAAATTGCGCAGAAATAAGTTGAAGGGTTCCGGTGGAAAGGTGAATTATACTATCAGCGAGGATTACATAGAAGTCATCTACAGTATCCCGGCAGCCTTACACAAGGAAATCGAAAATTACTTAGAAATGACAGAATACAATGAAAGCAACAACTTAGACACCCTATTTCGTACTGAATACCACTACCAGAAATTCGGACATCCAAAACATGTAAATAGCCGCTATTACACTTACGCAAATCTCAGTTGCTGCCTGCGGATTTTCTATCAGGAAGTAATTGCAGATTCCATGCATCATCACGTAATAAAGGGAAAGAGAAGCGGTGACTGCATGTTAGGAGACGATGACATTGAATACATCTATCTTGGGGATACCAGGCACATTGCAATGATTAATATCATTGCCCAGGGAGGAACACCAACCATTGCAATGCTCTTGGCGGGTCATTCCAACATAGATATCAGTTCTCACTATTACGCTAACTTGAATTCAATGATTGAATGCAGGACATACATGAAATACAAGGCATTGTTGGAAGAAAATAGTGAATATATTTTAGGTAGGAACTATTATTCAATAACTTCAACTTCTTTGGATTCATCTTATGTCGAGCTGGAAGGTACTGGAAGATGTTATTCCTCTTTATTTGCTATTTCTGATGTTTCGGATTGCAAAAAGACGGTAGGACCTAATGGCGAAATTGGATATTGCTACACATGTCCTTATTATCGCAAGAATGGTTTGTCTTATTTTGTTGATGATGTGGATTTATACAAATCAAAACTAGATAAAGAGCTACATCTATTTCTTCAATGCCTTGAAAAATATCGGAAAAATGTGGGGTTGCAGGAAGATGTGAAATCAGCTTTCTTGCGTTTGGAAGCCAGTTCCAGCCAGTATGAATCCTACTATATGCAGAAGCTATTACATCAGTGGAAGAAAGGAAAAGAATAGAGAATGGCAAGACCAAAGAAAATACAAGAAGATATAATTCCGCATATTGAAGCGTATTGGATTAATATATGCGATAAAGACCCCAGAAAACTCAAATATGCCCTTATTGCAGAATATCTAAATAAACAGGGCCTAGAACTCAAAGACTATGATATCCGGCGAAATAAAGATGTTGCTGAACGTATTGAACAATTAAAGCAAGATTGTCTCATCATGTCACGATCCGGCGATGACATTGGCGGTGATGTAGTTGTATTTCAAAGTCTTAATGTAAATGATTTTCTTGATAAACATAAGAATATTTACAAGCTCCGGAAAGCATTGGCTGAAAGAGATGCCTATTATGCAGATATATGCGCAGAAGCTGTTAGCGGTTTGCGGCAAAAAGAGGCCTTGCTAAAAGAATTAAAAAAGGTAAAACAGAAAAATCAGGTTTTTGAACAAATGGCTACGCAGATGCAGGCAACGGAAGAAAAATTAATTGCAGAAAACAAACAGCTAAAAACAAAATGCAATAGTCTACTCCATATAGTAAAGACACATGTATATCCAGAAATAGCCAATGAGCTATTGCGAGAAAGCAAATTATTGGAGGGTGGAGAAACAGTCATATCTGACAGTGGAAGAAAAGAAATCATAAATGACCAAGATTCTGTACTTGCGCACATAAGAAAGAAGAATAGCGCAAGTCCATCAGCAAATATCTTAACAAGTCTATTCGATAAAATCTAGGGAGGGAGAAGTAGAACGGTTATGGGTTTGAGGGAAGTAAATAAAATTGCTTATAATCAATGGCATCATGAAAGAAATAAGAACTTAAGCATTAATGAAGTTGCTCCTGGTTCTAACGAAATAGCTTATTGGCAGTGTGATTCCAACGAACAACATGTTTGGGCCTCTCACATCTATGCCAGAGCGGAATCGGATGTTACATGCCCCATCTGCATCAATATAAAGGTATCTCCTGATGGTCCTGAACTGTTGTGTGTTCTTAAGGAATATAACAGCAAAAGAGCCTATGTGTCAAATTATTGGCATTGTAAAAGCTGCAAATCTGTATGGCGAACAGAGAGTGACGAAGTAATACCTACTCAAATATCGTGCCGTGAATGCTTGCATCTGGAAGCAATTAAAGACAATGAACCGGATGAAGTGTCTTATGGAAATTTTTTTTATGAAGAGTATCCAGAAATAGCAGAAGAGTGGGCAGAAGAAAATATTCTGCCTGCCACAGAAGTCCTTGAATCATTCCCTTTTGAAGTCATATGGAAATGCAGCAAATGTCAGCTTAGCTGGTGTTCATCTATTGAGGGTAGAGTATATAATAAAAAATCCTGTCCATACTGTAGCAAAAAACTCCCAATACCCGGAAGAACATCTCTTTTGGCATTGCAGCCTGAAATAGTAGAAGAGTGGTCCTACAAATGCAATACAGAACTTAACCCTGACGAGATATTTCCGGATAGCCGTCAAGCTGTTAGATGGCAATGCAGAGTATGCCATATATTATATCCAGCAACAATACGAGACAAAGTACAAGGAAATGAAAATTGTCCTAACTGTAATAGCGCTAATCCAGTCCCACTTGACCGTTATTTGTTGTTGAAAAAGGAGTTCTATCAGAGCAATGGAGATATTTCGGATTTTGAGCTTATGGTGCCAACATATACAGCTCCAATCCTTTGGAAGTGCTCAAGCTGCAATGATATATTCCAGCTCTCATATAGGGAGAGATTCTATGCGAATAGAGATTGTGCGTGTATCGAAGGTAGAAAGGCAATTCCTGGGAAGAATTCATTTAAGGCTTTGTTCCCCGGGCTGGACAAAGAACTTTCCATAAGAAACGAAATAAACGCAGATACGATATTTCCCAATAGTGCTGCGGTTGTAGAATGGGATTGTCCAGACTGCAACATGGCCTGGAAAAGCTCTGTGCGGGACCGGGTGGAGAGTTTTGAAAATGGAGACAATGCAACATGCTGCCCATATTGTGCTGGCAAAAAGGCAATTCCCGGAAAGAGTTCATTTAAGGCTTTGTTCCCCTCGTTTGACAAAGAACTTTCCG
>Ga0153946_1001395_pt1 | contig 10324 bp, 12 predicted proteins | sample TSNJ030MetaG_FD_104751 | JGI IMG/M metagenome (GOLD analysis project Ga0153946, IMG submission 104751) | Attine ant fungus gardens microbial communities from New Jersey, USA - TSNJ030 MetaG | ecosystem: Host-associated > Fungi > Mycelium > Unclassified | place: USA: New Jersey, Wharton State... | reverse complement strand
CGATGGTATCGGCCGGGAATGTGCAAAAGTATTTGCAGCGCATCGTTATGATTTGGTTTTGACGGCTAGAGATGAAAAGCGTCTGGCGGCCCTGAAAGAAACGTTGGAGTGCCGGTATAATGTAAAGGTTACGGTAGTTATAGCTGATCTCGCTGCTGCGGATGCGGCTGAAAAGCTGTGGCGGAAAACACAAGAATTGGGGATACGGGTGAATGTTCTGGTTAACAACGCCGGATTTGGGGATTATGGTCCGTTTCTGAAAGCTGACTGGCGTAAGCAGCAGGCAATGGCAGCGGTAAATATTACCGCACTGATGCAGCTGACTTACCTATTCGGAAAAGATATGGCGAAGAAACGGTATGGCAGAATTCTCAATCTGTCATCGGCTGCCGCATTTAGTGCGGGACCGAACATGGCAGTCTATTTCGCCTCGAAGGCCTTTGTGCTTTCTTTTTCGCAGGCGGTTGCCGAGGAACTGAAGGGAAGTGGGGTGAGCGTTACGGCATTATGCCCGGGACCGGTACTGACAGGATTTGAAAGAGCCGCCGGTATGAAGGGACCGAGGATGTACTGGCTGCTAAAGCCGGCGAATCCTCGCCAGGCTGCCGTATCAGGATGCCGTGCTTGTATGCAGGGAAAAACAGTCAGTTATTACAGTCTGACAGCGAAATCGCTCAACATTATATCGCGGTTGACACCCCGCTGTATTACCAGGAAAACAGCTGGAATGATAAATGATGCGGCCCGTAAAAGGAAGAAACGCTGATAGCGGTTCTTCCTTTGCTTATGTGGGAACAATGTGTTAGAATGACTGTGAAAGACTGAAAGGACAAATTGATGAAAATATTAGTAGATGCGGATGCCTGTCCGGTAGTCCGGATAGTGGAACGGATTGCAGAGCAAAAAGAGATTCCGGTTATATTATTGTGTGATACCAATCATGTCCTGCGTTCTGATTACAGTGAAGTGAAAATAATCGGAGCGGGTGTGGATGCGGTGGATTTTGCCCTGATCAGTATCTGCAGTGCGGCAGATATTGTTGTAACCCAGGACTACGGGGTGGCGGCGATGGCGCTCGGTAAGGGGGCAGGGGCCATCCACCAGTCAGGGAAATGGTATACCAATGATAATATTGACCAGATGCTGATGGAGCGCCATATGGCGAAACAGGTGCGCAGAGCGTCCGGAAAACATCATCTGAAAGGACCCGGGAAGAGAACCCATGATGATGACCATAGATTTGAAGAGTCTTTTATACGTTTAATTGAAAGGAAAAGAAGATGATTGAAGCAATTTTATTTGATTTAGATGGAACACTGCTGCCGATGGATCAGGAAGTATTTATAAAAACTTATTTTGGCGAGCTGACGAAGAAGATGGCGGCTTATGGCTGTGAGCCGGAACTGCTGATAAAGTGGGTGTGGGCCGGAACCGAAGCGATGGTAAAGAATAATGGCGGGAAGACCAACCGGGAACTCTTTTTCGAAGTGTTTACGGAAGTTTCGGGATTAGATGCGGATGTTTATGAGCCGATTTTTGATCGGTTTTATGTTGAGGAATTTGATTCGGTAAAACGGATCCTGGGTGCGTCGTTCGGACAGAAAGAAATGATTGCCGCTTTGAAAGCGAAGAACTATAAAGTGGTGCTTGCAACAGCGCCGGTATTTCCGAAGGCTGCGGTTGAGACGCGGCTTGGCTGGATCGGAATGAAGACGGCGGATTTTGATCATATTACTACATATGAAAATTGTCATTATTGCAAACCGAATACCGCATATTACAATGAGATCTTCGAGACGATAAACAGCCCGGCAGAAAAGTGCCTGATGATCGGAAACAATGCCAGAGAGGATATGAGTGCTGCAAAGTTAGGAGCAGAGACCTTTTTGCTTACCGATTATCTGGAGAAGACCAATTGTGAGGAAGCGGACTTGTATCGGTATGGGAGTACGGCGGAACTACTGGCTTTCTTAGAAGAATTTCCTGGAATGTGAAGGGAACTCTCCATTATAACACCAGACCTGTCTGCGGTGGTACACTTGTTAACGACAGGAGGAGATGAGAATGGAGAAGAGATACACGACGTCACAAGTTGCGCAGATTATTGGAATACATCCGAATACAGTCCGGCTGTATGAAGAACTGAAGCTGATCACCAAGCCGGATCGGGGAGCCAATGGTTACCGGATTTTTACCGATTTACACATCGACCAGTTCCGGGTGGCGCGGCTTTCATTTCAGGTGGAGGTGCTGCAGAACGGTCTGCGGAAACAAGCAGCAGAAATCGCCAAAGCCAGCGCCGCATGTGAGTTTGAAAGGGCGCTGGCACTGACGGCTGCTTATCTGAAACAGATTGAGCAGGAAAAATATCATGCGGAAGAAGCCATTCGGATTACGGAACGGATTCTTAAGAAGAGCAAAGGAGAACAGGAGAACCTGCAGATGACCAGAAAGGAGACCGCTGATTATCTGCAGGTGACGATTGATACGCTTAGAAACTGGGAGATGAATGGGCTGCTTCGGGTAAAGAGAAAACAAAACGGTTACCGGGTCTATAATGATGCGGATGTCCGGCAGTTGAAGATTATCAGGGCGCTCAGGTGTGCGAATTATTCGCTGGCCGCAATCCTGCGTATGTTAAATACGCTCAATCAGAATCCCCGGATTGATATCAGGGAAGCGATTGATACTTCGGAGGCCAAAGAGGATATTATTACTGCATGTGACAATTTACTGACATCTCTTGGCCAGGCTGAAAAAAATGCGGAAGAAATATGTATGCAGCTTGAGAAGATGAAAAAAGAATATTTTTAAACGCTCCATTTTAACACCAGACTTGGCACTGGTGTTACTTTTATTTGTGAATAATAGAAGGAGGAGATAACATGGTGGCAGCAATAAAAGCAGTGCAGCTCAGTAAGGCTTATAATGGCGTGCCGGCGGTACGGGATTTGAATCTGACGATACAGCAGGGTGAGGTATTTGGTCTGCTGGGGGCCAATGGAGCAGGTAAAAGTACTTCCGTGGAATGTATGCTCGGTACGAAAACGCCGGAGCAGGGTGAAGTATCAATTCTCGGGCTAAATCCGGTCACTGAGCGAAGAAGATTATTTGAACGGGTCGGTGTACAATTCCAGGAGGCGAACTATCCGGATCGTATTACCGTCAGTGAGTTATGCGAAGAGACCGAATCGCTGTACCGGACTTCGGTGGATTACCGGGAACTATTGGAGCAATTTGGTCTGGCGGAAAAAGTAAAAAGTCCGGTCAGTGATCTTTCGGGCGGGCAGAAACAGAGGTTGTTTGTCGTACTGGCATTGATTCCGAATCCGGAGGTAGTATTTCTGGATGAATTGACGACCGGTCTTGATGCCAGAGCCAGGCGGGATGTGTGGAAATGTCTCAAGAGTCTGAAGGAAAGCGGACTGACGATATTCCTGACGTCGCATTTTATGGATGAAGTGGAAGTACTCTGTGACCGGATCGGAATATTGAAAAGCGGGCGGATGATCTTTTGCGGAACAACGCAAGAGGCGGTCAGCAGCAGCCCGTGTGATACATTGGAAGAGGCATATTTGTGGTATACGGAGGAGGAACATGCAGATGAAAACATTTAAAACTATGTTGAAAGTAGAGATGAAATTGTCATTGCGGGGAATGGATATGGTTATCTTTGCGATTTGTATGCCGCTGGTCATGGTGGTGCTCCTGGGGATTATCTACGGCAGCAAGCCGGCTTATGAAGGAGCACAGTATACCTTTCTGGAGCAGTCTTTTGGTGCGGTCAGCACAATTGCGGTCTGTGCCGGAGGGGTGATGGGGCTGCCGCTGCTGGTATCAGACTACCGGCACAAGAAGATCCTGAAGCGCTTTCAGGTAACACCGGTGAGCCCGGCATTTATACTGGCGGTGCATGTGGTGATCTATACACTCTATTCAGTAATATCCTTAATGTCAGTATATGCAGTGTCTAAGCTGGCTTTTAAATGTGAATTCGGTGGTTCTTTTTGGGGCTTTATCGGCAGTTATCTTTTGGTAATGCTGTCGGTATTCAGCATCGGGATGATGATCGGCGGTCTGGCGCCGGATAGTAAGACGGCAGGGGTGGCAGCAAGTATTATTTATTTTCCGATGCTGATATTTTCAGGGGCGACGCTGCCCTATGAAGTAATGCCCGAAATAATGCAGAAGATTGTCAGTGTCTTACCGCTGACCCAGGGGATCAAGCTGCTGAAAGCAACTGCACTGGGGCAGCCGGTGGAAGAGGTATGGACAGCGGTCATAGTGTTGGGACTGGTCATGCTCTTGTGTACCGGGATAGGGATTAAATTCTTTCGTTGGGAATAGTATAGGCTGACATTATTTTAGGAGTATGTTAAAATGAAAAAAATGTTTGCAATCTTATAAAAGAAAGTCAGGAGAACAATGGAGAATATTTTGATCAGTGCCTGCCTGTTAGGCGTTAAATGCAGGTACAGCGGTGGCGGGAAACGATTACCGGAAATTGATGAATTAATGAAGCGCTACCATCTGATCCCGGTTTGTCCGGAGGTCTATGGAGGTTTGCCGACACCCCGTGAGCCGGCGGAACAAAGTGAGGGAAAAGTGATAACCTGTACCGGGCAGGATGTTACCGCGGAATTCGAGCGGGGTGCCTGTGAAGTGGTGGAATTGGCTAAGCTGTATGAGTGTCCCTATGCACTTTTGAAAGAACGGAGCCCGTCCTGCGGATGCGGGAAAGTATATGATGGTTCTTTTTCCGGAAGGCTGATCGATGGTAACGGTGTCTTGGCGGGTATGCTGCTGGAGCGGGGAATTGCTGTTGCCGGCGAAACTGGAATAAAGGAAGCTCTGCTTGGTGAATAAACCGATAAACAGGAGAAGTATAGAGAAACGGCCGAATTAAGGAAGGTGGTATATGTGAGTATGACATTGCATATACTGCTTTTCCTATGTTAGAATACATATATAAGTTAAGGGAAAGCAGGAGAGGAAAAGGATGCAGAAAGTAAGATTTTATGAGGAGATGCAGGATGACTTACTGAAGTTTGCGGTAATAGTTGCAAAATGCAATGGGAAATGGGTATTCTGCAAGCATAAAGAGCGGCAGACTTACGAGTGTCCCGGCGGACACCGGGAGGCGCAGGAAGGGATATTGGAAACAGCGAAGCGGGAGTTGTATGAGGAAACCGGGGCGATCGAATATTCCATACACCCAGCCTGTGTATACTCTGTGCAGGATCATGAGGAAGAGACCGGTGCAGCAGGGGAAGAAGTATTCGGGATGCTCTATTATGCAGATATCGCTGAAGTTGAAGAATTACCGCAGGAATCGGAGATGGAGAAGATTGAATTATTTACCGATCTGCCGTCAAACTGGACTTACCCGGAGATTCAGCCGAAACTGGTTGAAAAGGCAGAACTGATCGCAGGATAATACATATCCGAAAATATTATTGAAATATATTGTTATTAAGTATATACTGAATATTGTTTGCTAAAGTAATTTACATAAGTGGTGAAATATTACAGTAAGTGAGGAGAGATGGTAAAATGGATAAGATATTTGATGTAATTGCATTGGGAGAATTATTGATTGACTTTACAATGAATGGACAGAGTGAACAGGGAAATTCTATGTTCGAGGCATGTCCTGGCGGTGCACCCTGTAATGTGCTGGCGATGCTTAATAAGCTGGGCAAAAAGACGGCCTTCATGGGGAAAGTAGGAAAAGATCAATTCGGACGGCTGCTGCGGGATACACTGGATGCGATAGAGATCGATACCAGTCATCTGTATGTCGACGATCAAATAAATACTACGCTGGCTTTTGTCCACACTTTTTCAGATGGTGACAGGGAGTTTTCGTTCTACAGAAATCCAGGTGCGGATATGATGCTGTCAGAAGCGGATGTTGATGAAGAATTTCTGAAGTCGGCGAAAATTTTCCATTTCGGAACATTGTCCATGACCCATGAAACAGTCCGAAAGGCGACCAAGAAGGCTTTAAAGGTCGTGAAGGAGAGCGATATGCTGATCTCATTTGATCCGAATCTGAGAGAACCGCTTTGGAGCTCGCTGGAGCTGGCGAAGGAACAGATGGAATATGGTTTTGGATTTTGTGATATTCTGAAGATTTCCGACAATGAGATTCAGTTTGTATCCGGTAAGGAAGACTATGATGAGGGCATTCGATACCTGCAGGAGAAATACCGGATTCCGTTGATTGTATTGACTCTTGGCAAAGCGGGAAGCCGGGCATATTATCAGGGAATGCGGGTGGAAGGCAGCAGCTATCCTCAGGACAATACCGTGGATACGACCGGAGCCGGTGATACCTTCTGCGGCAGTATTTTAAATTATGTACTGGAACACGGCATGGAGGCACTGACCGAAGCGCAGCTGGCTGAAATGCTGAGTTTTGCTAATGGAGCGGCGGCGTTGATTACGACTAAAAAAGGAGCAATACGATCGATGCCGGAAAAAGGAGAGGTTCAGCGTCTTCTCGCGGAAAAATAAAATGTTTGAATGTATAATAAAAGCACGGTGCAGCGCAAGTCTGACCGTGCTTTTATTGTGATCTATAATACCATATTTAAAAAGTTTTGTGTTCTTTCATTCTGTGGATTTCCGAATACTTCTTCCGGTTTTCCCTGCTCCACGATCACGCCGTCATCCATGAAGATGACCCGGTCGGACACTTCGCGGGCGAATCCCATCTCATGGGTTACGATAACCATGGTCATTCCGTCTTCGGCAAGCTTTTTCATAACCTGCAGTACCTCGCCCACCATTTCCGGGTCGAGTGCTGAAGTAGGCTCATCGAACAGCATAATATCAGGATTCATTGCAAGAGCTCTTGCAATGGCAACACGCTGCTGCTGGCCGCCGGACAGGTTTGCCGGATATTCATGATACTTTTCGGCAAGTCCGACCATCTCCAGAAGTTCACTGGTACGCTCAGCCGCTTCCGCCTTAGTCATTTTTTTAAGTTCTACCGGAGCCAGCATGATATTTTCTGAAACCGATAAGTGAGGGAACAAATTAAACTGCTGAAATACCATTCCGATATTTTCGCGGATTTTATTGATATCTGCTTTTTTGTCGGTTAATGTAAATCCGTCTACTATCACCTCACCGTGAGTGGCCTGCTCTAATTGATTCATGCAGCGCAGGAACGTAGATTTACCGGAGCCGGAAGGGCCGATCATACAAACAACTTCCCGTTCTTCGATGTCCAGATCAATGCCTTTCAATACTTCCAGATCATCGAAATATTTATGCAGATTCTTTACGCTTACCTTTTTCATTTGACAGTCTCCTTTCAACGTATTCAGAAATCTTCGTCAATGTAAAGATGACGATAAAATACATGATGGCAACCATACCGTATATTTCAAAACTGCGGAAATTACGGGCAACTATTATATTTGCTGCTTTCATAAGCTCCTGCGCACCGATTACCGATATGATCGTTGTATCCTTCAAGGTGATGATAAACTGATTCATAACCGAAGGAATTACAATACGGATAGCCTGAGGCAGGATCACCTTTATCATTGCTTTGGAATATGGAAGTCCGAGGCTTCGTGCCGCTTCCATCTGCCCTTTATTGACAGCGTTGATTCCGCTTCGGAAAATTTCGGATAAATAAGCGCCGGCATTCAGACTGAGCACGATGATACCTGCAATTATAGACGGGATTGTGATATTAAAGGCAGCGGCGACTCCGAAGTACAGAAAGGTTGCCTGTACAAGAAGCGGAGTTCCGCGGATGATGTCAACATAGACAGTGGCAATGCCCTTTAATATCTTAAACTTTGAAATTTTAAACAGACAGGTCACCATACCAAGAACAATTGCGATTAAAAGCGAAAAAACAGTCATCTGCAAAGTGATGCCCATGCCTTGTAGAAAAGAGGGCAGACTCTGCTGAAACAATGCAATAAACCTACTCATAAGTAACAACTCCAATACAAATTATTCTTTAATATAAGTATCCAAAATCTCTTGATATTTGCCGCTTTCCTGAAGATTCTTGAATCCTTCATTAAACATTTCGAGAAGTTCTGTGTTTTCCCCTTTTTTAACAGCGAATCCATACGAAGAGCCCTGTTCTTTATCGGTCGGCATAGTCAGCTCCAAGCCTTGTGAAATTGCATATCCGATCACCGGGTAATCTTCGAAGCAGGCGGCGGAATTTCCTACAATAACATCCTGATACATAGAGCTGGAATCATCGAAAGTCACCAATTCAAATCCACATTCATCTTTGATGGATTCTGCAAAAGCAGAACCTTCCGTACCGGTCTTAACCGCAACCTTTTTACCGTTTAAATCTTCATAGCCTTTGATATTGGAATCCTGCTTAACAGCCATCACAACACCAGAATCGAAATACGACTCCGAGAAATCAAAGGTTTCTTTACGCTCATCGGTAATAGACATACCTGCAATGACTCCATCGGCCTGCCCAGCTTCCACAGCCTGTACGGCAGCCGTAAATCCCAGTACTTTGACTTCTACTTCGAAGCCTTGATCTTCTGCGATTGCATTCAAGAGATCCATATCAATGCCGACCAGATTACCGCTTTCGTCTTCGTACTCGAATGGAGCGAAGGTAGTATCGGTTGCAATGATGTACGTCTTTGTTTCTTGTGCATCTCCTGCCGCATCGTCAGTAGAATCGTTCTTTTTATTAGAACCGCAGGCCACCATTGAAATTATCATCACCATGGCGAGCAGTGCCGTAAGAATTTTTTTAGTGCTTTTCATAATTTGGTCTCCTTTTCTTTTCCTACCCTGTAAAATAAAGGTAAGTTCCTTTAGAATACATTACCATGTTAGAGTGGTAAACATTCCATTCAATATTATACTGTTATTTGCAAAAATAAACAAGAAAAAAATCAAAATTGGATTTTGATATGTTATAATACATAAGTTGTATTAAATGGCAGAGGAGATGCACAGATGCCAAAATCGAGGAATCAGAAGCTGAAATTACTATATTTAATGCAAATTTAGGAAGAGAAAACAGATGAGGATCATATGCTTTCAATGAAGGATTTAATTGAGCGACTTGCAAAAGCCGGTATTTCGAATGAAAGGCCGGCAAGAAGATGAAACTGCGAAAAGAGGGAGACCGGAAAGACAAGATGAAAAAAGTAAAAACCAAAAGTGCATTATTACTGCTTTTGACAGCGATTATATGGGGAGCTGCATTTGTTGCGCAAAGTGCCGGGGCGGATTATGCGGAAGCATTTTCGTTTACGTCGATCAGATCCTTTGTTGGAGGAGTAGTATTGATACCTTGTATCTTTTTGTTTGACCGCGGCAGGAAGAAGCGGGGCGAAACAGCAGTACATTCCGATAAAAAGACACTTATGACCGGCGGAGTGCTCTGCGGCATTTTATTATTTATTGCCAGCAGCATGCAGCAGATTGGAATTGAATATACAACGGCAGGCAAGGCTGGCTTTATTACAGCGCTTTACATCGTGATTGTTCCGATTATGGGTATATTTTTGAAAAAATATGTGGGTATTCAGGTCTGGATCGGAGTTATTTTGGCAGCGGCCGGACTGTATTTTCTGTGTATAACCGAGTCGTTTTCGATTGGGACAGGAGATATGTATATTTTACTGTGCGCCGTTTGCTTTTCTGTACATATTCTGGTAATTGACCATTATTCACCGAAGGTAGATGGTGTGAAAATGGCGTGCATCCAGTTCTTCGTATGCAGTATTCTGTCGGCGGTCCCGATGATTTTGTTTGAAAATCCGCAGCTCGACCGGCTCCTTGAGGGCTGGCTTCCGATTGCTTATGCCGGGGTGATGTCCTGCGGTGTGGCTTATACTCTTCAGATTGTGGGGCAGCGGGATTCCGATCCGACGATTGCATCGTTGATTCTGAGTTTGGAGGCAGTAGTTTCGGTGCTGGCAGGTTTTCTGTTACTGGATGAGCGGCTGACGGTACGCGAAGGAATTGGCTGTGTGTTAATGTTCGCGGCGATTATTCTGGCTCAGTTACCGGGGAAAGAGAAGAAGATTGCCGAATAATGAAGAGATTTTTGCATTTGAGCTGATTCTATGGTATAATAAAAGTACATTTAAAATAAGTATTGATTTCGCATATCCTTGTAGGTCATTATTTTATGATTTACCTGAATGTGCGATTTTTTTTATTACCAAAAGGAGGTAGAGGATGTATAAAGTCGGCGATAAAGTAGTCCATCAAAAAGAAGGTGCTTGCTATGTAAAAGCATTGACAAAGATGAAAATGGAGAATACGGATAGAGAATATTATGTTTTGGAGCCTTTATGTG
>Ga0153946_1001389_pt1 | contig 10347 bp, 7 predicted proteins | sample TSNJ030MetaG_FD_104751 | JGI IMG/M metagenome (GOLD analysis project Ga0153946, IMG submission 104751) | Attine ant fungus gardens microbial communities from New Jersey, USA - TSNJ030 MetaG | ecosystem: Host-associated > Fungi > Mycelium > Unclassified | place: USA: New Jersey, Wharton State... | reverse complement strand
TAATTTATTCTTAAAAAATCAACTAAATTTAATAAAAAATAGTAGATCATGGAAAATGCTTGAAAAATTCAGAAAAATAAAATCAAAAAAATAGAAAGATTTGAAAATATGAATATGAAAAAAACGACAACGCAAGATAAAAGTTTAAGTGAATTTAGCAATTTTTTTCTAAATAGAGAAACTGAAAAAAAAGAAGAATTTATTTCAACCATGAAAAAAATAATATCAAGCAACTTAAATGAAAATGAAAGAAAACAAAAAATATATCAAGGTTATATTTATTGGCCAAATAAAAAAATAGATAATGACTTAAATGAAGGGAATATTTTATTATTTAGTCATGAATTAAGCAGAACTGGAGCACCAATGGTTGTATTAGATACGGCAAAAGTACTAATTGATAAAGGCTATTTTGTAACAATTATTTCTTTGAAAGATGGACCATTACAGAGTGATTTTTCAAACTATGGAATTCCAGTAATTATAAGTGATAATATGAAATACGTACAATATAAAAGATCCGATATTTCTTTGTTTTTAGACTATATAATTTTGGATACCTTGATTGAACAATTTGACTTTAATATTTTTATGACTGCAACATTATTTAATTTTGTTAAAAGATACTTTCATAAAAGTAATCGAATTCTATGGTGGTTACATGAGGGATCTGAATCTTATAATATTTTAGGAAATTTAATGCCACGTAATCTTTCCTCTAATATCGAAGTGTTTTGTGGAGGAAAATATGTTTCTCTTCAATTAAAAAATTATGGATTTAATTATCAAAATGAAGTTTTAAATTATGGGATTTATGATGAATATGTGCAAAAAAGCAAAAAACAAAAAGATAAAATCACTTTTTTATTAGCAGGAACGATAGGAAGTAGAAAAGGTCAATTAATATTACTTGATGCAATAAAAAAGTTGCCTAATTCTTTAAAAGACCAATGTAGATTTCTTTTTGTAGGAGATGCTTATGATAATGATATAGTTGGAGCAGAAATATTACTAAAATTAAAAGAATATGAAGAAAAAGATCAGAGTATAAAGATTTTTCCTTCTATGGATAGAGAAAAACTTTATAGCTTGTATGAAGAAATTGATATTTTAGTAATTCCATCAATAGATGATCCAATGCCAGTTGTAGCTACAGAAAATTTTATGTTGAAAAATATTTGTTTATGTTCAAATCTAACAGGAACGTCTTATTATATTAATGATAATGAAAATGGTTTTGTTTTTGACTTGGAAGATGAAAATGCATTGACAGAAAAAATAAAATATATTATTGAAAATAAAAATAATCTTAATGAAATAAAAAATAATGGAAGAAAATTATATGAAAATGAATTTGATATTAAAATATTTAGTAATAATTTAATTAATATAATTAAGCGAGGTTAAAATGAAAAAATATCTAATTTTAGGTGGTAATGGTTTTTTAGGTAAACACATTACAAATTCTCTTTTAAAAGATGGCAATAATGAAATTGTAATTGCTGATTTAAATATTGAAAATCAAATTGAATCAGAGAGAATTACTTATAAACAAATTGATTTTAGTAATTGTACTGACTTTAGTGATTATTTAAAAGGAGTAGATACAGTTTTCCATTTAATTTCATCTTTAGGTCCAAGCGAAAATATGGATAATATTCAAGAGGATATTAAAAATGATGTTTTTCCAACAATAAATTTATTAAATGAGCTTTCAAAAATGGAACATACCAAATTGATTTTTTTATCTTCTGGAGGAACAGTCTATGGAGAACATGAAAATAAGCCAATTAAGGAGACTGAAGAAAAAAATCCGATTTGTCACTATGGAGTAATCAAAGATTTAATAGAAAAATATATAAAACTATATCAAAAAATGTTTCCACATATGAAATGCCGAATTATCAGATTGGCAAACCCTTATAGTATTGAAGTTAAAAAAGGCCAAAAACAAGGAATTATTCCGATTTTTATTGATTTGGCTCTAAATGATCTACCTATTAAAATATGGGGAGACGGAGAAGATGTTAGAGATTATATTTACATTGAAGATGCAATTAATGCAATTATGAAAATTGAAAAATATGAAGGTGAAGAATTAGTATTTAATGTTGGAACTGGAATAGGACATTCGATTCATGATATTTTAGTAATGATTCGAAAAGCCCTAAAAAAAGAAAGAACAATCGTTGAATATATACCTTCGAGAACTTGTGATGTAAAATGTAATGTTTTAGATATAGAAAAATTGTATGAAGAATGTGGATGGGTTCCAGAACATGATTTAGCAACTAGTATTGCAAAAATTGTCGAACAAAAAAAAAGAGCTAGAATGAAGGAAAATGATAATAATGAATAAAAATGATAAGGATAAATACATAGAATTTTTAGAAAAAAGGATTGCTGAATTATCTAATAATGATTTGATTCAGTCAGATAAAGATCTTTCTATGTTATTAAAAGAACAAGAAAAATTTTTAGAATCAAAATATAGCGAATTAGATCATTTTATCTTTGAAAATCGACGTTTATGTAATGAAATAAATTTTTTAATGCAAGAAAATGAGTTTAATGTATATTATATTCAATACTTATCAAACTCATATTGGTGGAAGGCAACGTATCCATTCCGTATGATTTCTAGAAGAATTAAAAAAATTAGAAAGAAAGAAGAATCTATTCAATTTATAAAAGATATCAATTTAGATAATATTCCCAAGGCAATTAATGATTCAGTTAGTTTCATTATTCATACTTATAATGCTGGTAATGAATTTGAATTTCAATTGAAAAATATTTCTAACCAAGAATTAATAGGAGATATTCAAGTAATTATAATTGATCATGGTAGTACTGATAAAACATTAGAGTTAGCTAAAAAATATAAAATTGAAATAATCGATGCTAAAGGAGGAATTAATTGGTATAAAGAATTACTTGCTATAGCAAATGGTGAATACTTTGTTTATCTTGAACAAAATAAATTAGTTGATAGTAAATATTGGTTATATCAAGCAATTTTACCTATAAAAGAAGATAATACTTTAGTAACAGCATTTTTTAAAGAAGATATTACTTTTTTTAAAAATAGTAGCTTTTATTTAGATTTTAAGAATAGAATAAATAAATTAAATGGTAAAGATGTTTTGTTTTTCCCGAAAAACAGAAATTCCATTCAATATATAGAAACAGCGCTTTTGAAAAAAACTGATATTTTAGTTAAAAGAAGGGATTCTAATAAAATATATTTATGATAGATAATAATTTAAAATACATAAAAAATAAGAATAAAAAGAAATATAAAGAAAGTCAAAAAGATTTTTTTAGAAAAGAAAAGTTGACAATTAAAGAAGTATCCAAAGGAATCATTTTTCCAGCTTATCGAAATGAACAAACAGATCGCTTTTGGAGTGTGGGTGGAGTACTTGATAAAGATAAGCATTTTGTAGAAGAATCTGCTACTAGTTATTTTTTTGGTGGTAATTATGAAATATATAATGAAAATATTAAATATATTGATGAAGAAGTAATTTTCTTTGGTCCATTTATTGAGCATTGGGGACATTTTATTTGTGATCAAATTTCTAGATTATGGTATATTTTAGAAAATCCTAATAAATATAAAATTGCTTATTGTGGTTGGGATTTTGGAAATAAACGAAAAGAAACCATCAGGAGCAATTATTTAGAGCTACTTGAATTAATTGGAATAAAAAAAGAACAATTAATTGAAGTACAAAGACCATTACAATTCAAAAAAATAATTATTCCGGAATTTTCATTTAAACCTGGATTTTATTATACAAATGAATATTGTAATTTAATAAAAAAAATAGTTGATGAGGCTCTAAAAAAAGACATTTCTGTTGAGGAAAAAATTTATTTTACTAGGCAAAACTTTAAATTTGCAGATAAGGAATATGGGGAAAAAGATCTAGTCGAAATTTTTATTGAGAATGGGTTTGTTGTGAAATCTCCAGAAAATTTATCACTTATTGAGCAAATAAACATTCTTAATAAAGCAAAAACAGTCGCAGCCATTACAGGAAGCATCACGCATAACTATATGTTTTGTATGAATAAAGAAACAAATCTTATTTTATTAAATAAGTTTGGAAGAATAAATAGATATCAAAGTATTATAGATAATATAAGCTTAGGAAATATTACTTATATTGATTCATATAAATCTTTTTTTACTGTATTATTTGGAATGGGACCTTTTATCTTAAATAATAATAATTCTTTTAAAAAGTTTTGTTTAGATAATAATTACAAGTATCGCAAACCAAATTTTGATTTAAATAAATATAAATGGTATTTTAAGGAATATTTTAAAACTTACTCTTCTAAAGAAAATAAAGAATTATTAAATAGTCAAAAAAGTACTTCAAAATTTTATTAATTTAGAATAAATAAAAAAATAATTCAAAAAAATTATGATAGAATGCACCTTTGAAAAAAGGGCTTTTTTATGGCAAAGAAAGAGAAAAAATTTAGTAGCTATTCTAGTGTTTAGCCAAAGAAGTATTATCAGAAATAAAGTCAGGAATGGTCAAAAAAATAAAAAGTAAAGAAAACAAATTAATGTATTTTTTTAGATTAATATACTATAAATTAATAAATAAGTTTTCTGATACTTAATAAATAGAACAATATATAGGTTTTGGCTTATACGATAGAAAATTTATTGAAATACTGAAAAATTTAACCAGAATCGTACTTGGAAGTATTATTACCGAACTAGGATACAGTAGAAATCAAATCTTCTTTATTGGTTTTTTCGGTGAAAGTATTAGTAATATTAATCAAAAAAATTATGAAAAAACCTTGGTTGCAGAATAAATAAACTTTAAAAAATTTAAATAAAAGGATGATATTATGAAAAAAATAGTAGTATTTGGAGGAGGAAGTGGCTCTTCGCATTTATTAAGGGGCTTGAAGCTTTTTCCTGTTGAAATAACAAGCGTTGTGACTGTTTGTGATAATGGAACGAGTACTGGTAGATTACGAAAAGAATTTGATATTCCAGCTGTTGGTGATATTACAAAAGTATTATTGGAGATGAGCGATACAAGTGATGACATTAAAGAATTAATGAATTATCGGTTTACCGCTTCTAAAACAATGGGAAATCATTCAGTAAAAAATTTATTATTAACAGCTTTATTAGACTTAAAGGGTAATTTCAAAGAAGCTTTACCGATCATGGAGGAATTACTAAATACTAAAGTAAGAGTGTTGCCCTTAACTGAAGAAAATGTTGAATTAGTCGGAAAAACAGAAAGTGGAAAATTTATTATGGGGGAAGCCGAAATAACTGCTGCAAAAGAAAAAATGGTAGATATTAGTTATAATAAACCTTTCATTGTTAATGATGAAGTATATGAAGTCGTAAATGAAGCTGATTTAATTATCATTAGTTATGGTAGTTTATATACAAGTATATTACCACATTTAGTAGTGAGTGAATTGGCTGAAAAGATAAATCAATGCAAAGCCAAGAAATTATATATTTGTAATTTAGTCTCACAACCTGGAGAGACAGATGATTTCTGTGTTAGTGATCATGTAAATGTCATTCAAAAATATATTAAGTTAGATGCAGTCATGGCAAATAATGCTTTAATTGAACCGGATATTATTGAAAAATATTCTTCAAAAGAACAAAAAGATCCAATTCTGTTTGATTATGAAAAATTGAAACGATTAGAAATCGATATTATAAGTGAAAAAACTTATATGATTGAAAATAATTTATTAAGGCATGATCCATTAAAAATAGGTTACTTAGTCTTTTCATATTTAATTAAAGAATGAATGGAATTTGGTTTTTTTTTACAATATGTTATAATATAAAACGGGAGGTTAAAAATGGAAAAAAAAATGAAAGGCATTGTTTTAGCAGGAGGATCTGGAACTAGATTATATCCACTTACTATTACGCAAAGTAAACAACAATTGCCATTATATGATAAACCAATGATTTATTATCCATTATCTGTATTAATGCTATCGGGCATTCAAGATATATTGATAATCTCTACGCCAAGAGATATTGAAGTTTTTAAATTAATGTTTAGCGATGGAAAACGTTTTGGATTAAATATAAGTTATGCTATTCAACCATCTCCGGAGGGGTTAGCACAAGCTTTTATTATTGGAGAACAATTTATAGGCCATAATCCTTGTGCGATGGTTTTAGGTGATAATATTTTTTATGGTAATAAATTTACAGACATGCTTCTAAATGCTCGAGAAAATGCAATGAAGGGAAAAGCAACTAATTTTGGGTACCAAGTAAAAGAACCTGAAAGATTTGGAATTATGGAGATTGATGATCATCAAAATATTATTAGTGTTGAAGAAAAACCTGAATTTCCAAAATCAGACTTTGCAATCACCGGATTATATTTTTATCCTGATGATGTAGTATATAAAGCAAAAGAAGTACGACCTTCAGCAAGAGGAGAATTAGAAATTACTACTATGAATGATATGTATCTGCAAGAAAAAAGATTGATAGCAGAAATTATGGGTGGAGGATTCACTTGGTTTGATACTGGTACCCACGAAGATTTATTAAAAGCTTCTTGTATGATAAGAACTATTCAAGAAAATAAGGGAATTATTATATCTTGCTTAGAGCAAATAGCTTATAAAAATGGTTGGATTAATAGGGATGAAATGGAAAAAAATATTGAATTGCATGGAAAAAGCCCTTATAGTGAATATCTTATAAAAATTCTAAAAAAATATTAGTGAAGTGATTATTAAATATTATTTTCTGTACCTTAGAAATTAAAAATAGAAATATTAAGTTCTATTTAGAAATTAAAAAAATAAAATTATTTGAGTGAATTTCACTCTTTTTTTATAATTAATTAGATGTTTTCTTTATAAAGAAAAAAATGCTATAATAAAATGGAAAATGAAAGGGTGAAAACCTTATGAAAAAAATAATTGATGGAAATACTGCTTGCTCAAATACTTCTTATTTATTTACCGAAATCGCTAGTATTTATCCTATTACGCCATCAAGTCCAATGGCTTCAAATGTGGACAAATTAACTTCAACATCAAAAACAAATCTTTTTAATAATAAAGTAAACGTGGTTGAAATGCAAAGTGAAGGAGGTGCAGCTGGAGCCTTCCATGGAGCTCTAATTAATGGAAGTCTTGCAACTACTTATACAGCAAGCCAAGGATTATTATTAATGTTACCAAACATGTATAAAGTGGCCGGAGAAATGCTTCCTGGTGTAATTCATGTTGCTAGTAGAACCGTTGCTACTCACGCATTATCTATTTTTGGTGATCATAGTGATATTTATTCAGCTTTAGGAACTGGCTTTTGTATGCTTGCTTCAAGTAATGTTGAAGATGCGAGCTTTCTAGCTGCAGTCGCTCATCTTTCAGCAATTAAATCTAGCTTACCATTTCTTCATTTCTTTGATGGATTTAGAACCAGTCATGAAATCAACACCATTGAGGAAATTGAAGATGATAAATTAAAACAATTAGTTGATCAAGAAGCTTTAAAAAGATTTCAAAATAAAGCTTTAGGAATTAATAAATTTCAAAGAGGTATGGCAGAAAATGAAGATATCTATTTTCAAAGCATGGAAGCAAGAAATAAAGACTATGAAATATTACCCGATATTGTAAATGAATATATGATAGAGATTAATAAATTAACTAATAAGGAATATAAACCTTTTACTTATTATGGTCATAAAGATGCAACTCATATAATAATAGCAATGGGAAGTGTTAATGATACTATTAAATTGGTAATTGATCATGAACCAAATCAAAAAATAGGTTTAATTGAAGTTCATTTATATCGGCCATTTAGTATCAAATATTTATTAGAAGTATTACCTACATCAGTAAAAACAATTGCCGTTCTTGATCGCGCTAAACAACCTGGTAGTATTGGCGAACCATTATATTTAGATATTGTATCAGCTTTAAAAGATAAAGATATTGAAATTGTAGGAGGACGCTATGGTCTTTCTAGTAAGAATACAACGCCAGCTCATATTATGAGTGTTTATAAAATGTTACAAGAGAACCCTAAAAATGATTTTACAATTGGAATTAATGATGATGTTACCAATAAAAGTTTAGAAAAGACTGATTATAAATTAGAATTAGATGCAAAAGAAATCTTAGTGTATGGATTTGGATCAGATGGAATGGTTTCAGCAAGTAAAAGTATTCTAAAATTAATTCACGAACAAACGAGTGAATATGTTCAAGGATATTTTGAATATGACTCCAAAAAAAGTGGAGGTGTAACAGTTAGTAATTTACGAATCTCCAACAAAAAAATTAATGCTCCATACTATATAGAAAAAGCTGGATTAATCGTTGTCACCAAAGATGAATATTTGAGTCAATATCCAATGATAAAAAATATCAAAGAAAACGGTATTTTACTTGTAAACACAAAAGATGAAAATGAATTCTTTGAAAAAATTACTGCAAGTGATCTTGATCTATTAATCAAAAAGAATATTACGGTTCAAATCGTCAATGCTGATATGATTGCCCAAGAAAATGGAATTAAGGGTAAAATTAGTAAGATTATGGAATTTTTAATGCTAAATATTCTAGGAATTGAAAATTCTTTTGATATCATTTCCGAATCAATTAAAAAGAGCTTTGCAACAAAGGGTGAAGATATTGTTAACAACAATATCAAAGCTTTAACGCATGCTAAACAAGAAATGAAAACAATTGTTTTAGCAAATACTAAAGAAGCTTTAATTCAAGATAAGAAAAGTATCTTTGAAAAAATTAATGCTCGTTTAGGAAATGATTTATCAGTAAAAGAATTAATGCCATTTAAAGAAGGAATTTTTCCAGGAGAATTAACTAAAAAAGAAAAAAGAAATATATCTTCAATGGTTGCGAAATGGATTCCGGAAAATTGTATTCAATGTGGCATGTGTTCCTTCGTTTGTCCTCATGCGGTTATTAGATCAATTGCGAGTAAAGATGAATTAGGAATTCCTTTTATGGGGAAACCAGAATATTATTACTATATAGCTGTCAGTGAATTTGATTGTACAGGATGTGGTTTATGTGTTAATGTTTGTCCGGGAAAAATGGGCAAAAAAGCCTTAGTATTAGACGAATTAGATCAAAAAAATCAAGACATTGCTGATCAATACTTTAATAATCATATAAATGATGAATTAGTTCCTGATTCACTAATCAAAGGAAGTCAATTAAAAAAACCACGATTTGAATTTCATGGAGCTTGTGCTGGATGTGGGGAAACCGCTTATATCAAATTATTAACTCAACTTTATCAAGACGAGTTAATGATTGCCAATGCAACTGGCTGTACTAGTATTTATGGAGGCTCGGCTCCTTCAACACCATATTCTATTCCATGGGCCAACTCTTTATTTGAAGATAATGCTGAATTTGGCTTTGGAATGTATCTAGCCTATAATCAAAAACGAAATCAAATCGAAACTATCATGTTAGAAACGATGAATGAAGTAGAACCAGAAGTAAAAGAACAATATACTAAATGGTTAGAGAATAAATCGAATCATAAAATAACTTCTGAAGTGCAACAAGCTTTAGTAAATATAGATACACCTTTAAAAGAATTAATTGAATTCATTCCTTATAAAGAAATTTGGTGTGTTGGTGGAGATGGATGGGCTTATGATATTGGCTTTGGAGGAATCGATCATGTCCTATCAACAAATGAAAAAATAAAAATGCTCGTTTTAGATACGGAAGTATATTCGAATACTGGTGGTCAAATGAGTAAATCAAGCCACCAAGGCCAAATAGCAGAATTTGCTAACTTTGGTAAAAGAGCCACAAAAAAAGATTTATTTAGAATTGCAATGGCTTATCCAAATTGTTATGTTGCATGCATCTGCCATGGTGCTAATATGTTACATACTCTAAAAGTTTTAAAAGAAGCAAAAGAACATGATGGTCCAGTTATCATTATTGCTTATTCAACTTGTATTGAACATGGTATCAAAGGTGGAATGAGCTGTAGCTTATCGGAACAAAAATTAGCAGTTGAATGTGGATATGCTCTCTTAATGCGTTACAAAGATAAGACGCTTCATTTAGATTCTAAAGAACCAGATTTTAGTAAGTATCAAGATTTCTTGATGAATGAAGTACGTTATCATTCTTTAAGATTAAAAGATGAAAGTCTTGCTGATGAATTATTAAAACGAAATGAAAATGATGCCAAAGCTCGTTATGAATTTTATAAGAATCAAGTTAAATAATTTGATTCTTTTTTCTTGACATAAAACATATTATATTGTATAACTGTATTAATGAAGTGATACAGAG
>Ga0153946_1001385_pt1 | contig 10363 bp, 13 predicted proteins | sample TSNJ030MetaG_FD_104751 | JGI IMG/M metagenome (GOLD analysis project Ga0153946, IMG submission 104751) | Attine ant fungus gardens microbial communities from New Jersey, USA - TSNJ030 MetaG | ecosystem: Host-associated > Fungi > Mycelium > Unclassified | place: USA: New Jersey, Wharton State... | reverse complement strand
CATTCTATTCTACAAAAAATAATATAAATTTCACTGCAAAAAGCAGTCAGCCTCTGTCCAGCTCAGACAATGGCGTACGTACTGGATGCCGCCGACGTACACTCATCCGCCGGTGTAGCCGCACAATTTCTTCGTCAGGCGCTGTCCGTCTCGTAAATAATTTCCAAAAACTGCTCCACCCCATCAGCACAAATACAACATAATGGCGGCGACAAAACTTACCTCGAAGTAGTCGTACCAACCATCAGCTCTGGCTGTTGCCCCTCTACCGGTGCCGCCACAGCAAAAATCTGACTCATCACAAGCATCATGATCACCATCGTCCAAAAGCTCCGAATCATCGTCATCATCATCATACTGCCGCTCAACTTTTCTGCGGTAAGTAACCTTTCTGGCGGACGGAGAGCAGAGGTGGCGCCGCAAGTTGCAAAGGTACTGCGAAAAAGCTATTCCACGGACACTATATATCCGCCCTCAGTTATCCCAAATAAAGATCCTTCCGCGTTCTGGGGATCTCCCACTCAAGCCCAGCCTAGCCAGAGTCCCTGAACTTCCCCGCGGAAAGGATATGAATCAAACCTTGATGTCAAGGTAACAGGTAAAATTGAGACAAACCTCGAATACAGTTACAGTGGCTGCTGGCAGCCAAGGCGGAACTCCCTGGATAAGAAGTCGTCTCAGTTCTAGAATCTCGAGTCTATCTCCTTATGTACACCCCCCACTCACCGCACCGCCTCCTCGGATTCGGAAAACGCGAGACCATCAAATGGAATCCTTGAATTGAATCCTCCCCTCCAATCCTCTCGCTCACGCATGTGGTAATACCAATCACCATTATCGCCGCCACAAGTTACCTATTTCGGCGTTTGGTCGCTTTTAGATCGAAAAGTCAATGTAAAGTCAAATGTAGTACACCTCGTAGAGACTTGTTAATGATATATAACGAATTGCAATGAAGAAACCTCTTCCTCGTCAAACTGACTCCTGTGCTAGCCTAGACCACCAATTTATTAGCACTGTGTGGGCGTGGATGTGGCGCCGACATAATCGTGCGATATGTCACTTTTATGCCTCACGTCTCCATCTAACAGTACAATGTAGACCGTCAAACAACATAGTTCAATCAATCAATTTATATCAATCTAAAGAAAGAATGGATAACCAACTACACGCATTATTACTAACCGAGAATCCTCATCCAACCTCGAGGCCCACCACGCCTCAAGGCCCCCAAACCAGGTATCTGATACACCTCCCCTCAGCAAAAAATCTTCTCGGTTCATTCACATTCTTCTTATCTCATATATCATCACCCCTGACGGTGATACCACCAAAAGGTAGCTCACGCTCATGCTCTAGATAATTCTTCAACGGATCCTTCCTCAACGCTTCCGCTTCCGAACTCATCAGCATAGGGGATTTGAGTCCTGCTTTTTTCACTTTGATAACAGACTCAGTCAACGCCCTCGTCATCGCGGGTATGATAGGTACAGGCGTCGATGCAACCTACTCCGACCATTCCAGTCAGCCTGTATGTAAAGAAGGAAACACAATCCCACCTCGTTTCGCAATGCTGTGAATCTCGAAGTGGTGAGAGATCCTCCTGGCACAGGCGTCATGGACGAAACATCCGGATTTGAGCTCGAATCATCTACAAACGGCACAAATGCACTCCTCGCCGGTGTTTTCGGTAACGACGCAGCAGATTTACCACTCCCCGATCTCGCCAACCCTGTCTTTGCTTTTGGAATGGCAGAAGGCGGAGGCATAACAGTAGCAGTAGGAGTACTTGATCCTTCCTCTGCCTCCGAATCTCTAAAAACTGTGAAACCCCCATCCATCCCAGATTTCGAGCCTGAGGATCCTGATCCAGACGCAATAGCAGAAGACGAGGAAGCGACGCGTTTACTCTTTCCAGCCTGCTTCAACGTCGTGCCCACCATTTTCTTCGTCTCTGGTATGTTTTCCTTCACTCTCGTTTTTCTCGTGCCCAGATCTTGCCATGTATCTGATGATGGAAGTGAATCGTCGGTGCGTGAGGGGGTAGAACCTGTGGGGTCAACATATATCCGGAGTTTGGATGAATTGGAAGTGGATGAGGTTGACATGGGCATCGAGACGCTACGTAGAGTCTGTCCTGTTGTAGAAGTAGAAGGGGCAACGGAGGAGGAGGAGGAGGAGGAGGAGGAGGAGGAGGAGGAAGATCTGAGAGAAGTCGTCGTAAGCGCAGCTCGAGGTTTTTGGGACGAAATGCTAGACAGAGGAGGTGCAGGAGGGAGCATCATATTGCTCATCATACGTTTTTTAAAATCATTGTATCGTTCCTGCAAGTGTTCAGATGAAACTGCTCGGCGAGCGATACCGAGACTATACGCTTCGTCTGCTTCTTGACGTCTAAAGCAGTTCTATTTAAGACTTTAAAGTGAAATAAGTAGAGATCAAAGCTAACCTACCGACCGTCTCGTTCCAGAACCGCAGCATACTCCTCGTATAGTAGTGCCCATCCCGTGCCAATTTCGTTCGCCACCAAGAATTTATAAATCACCACTGGCTTCTCCACATAACTGGCGTATAATAACCAGAGTTTCAGATACTTGACATCCTTCCTCCACTTCCCCCCATCATGATCCTTCAGAATCCTTGTCGCTTCCTCTAGTAGCTCAAGCAGGCCGGATTCGGCACTATGCCCTTGTGGATAATTATCTATAGTCCAATTCACAAAGTTCCAATAAGCATCCAAGGCATTCGCAGAGTCAGGTAGTGTCTCAATATCCTGTGATTCAGACGAGACAGAGGCAAGAGCAAGTTCAACATTCATACGGAGACGATTTCTCGTCAACTGGAGTTTAGCTTCGCGGTGGGCATGTGGAGTGGAAAGAACGGCTGAGAGAGCGGTTACGCGACGGCCTGTGCCCAGAGGCCGGACGTTTTCTTTGGCTGCTTCGAGAACGTCACAGTCAACTATGAGTGGATCTGCCGAGCTGAAGATGTCGTCCTCGGATGAAATCATTCCCTGAACAGATTATGATCGAATGTTTCTGAAATACCACAGACGCGTCGAACAGGCGCTTATGTTTTTCCCACGTTTTTACTAGCTGTGGCACAACTTGAGGCTAGAAAAGATCACTTTGTCTCGATCCTGGTGTGTGAATTGATTTCAAATCAAATGATACATAGGAGAATCTTCCAATTTTTGGACTTATTTAGCTTTTTAAATACATTTGGAATTTTCCTGACTTTCCGAGATGTTTTAGCCTGTCCTTGGCAAGGGTGAAGACTGACCACCGTCTACTGTACTAGTGTCGCACCAAAATGCCTTGGCTTGTTATATAGTTGAGACAGTCTTTTGGTGAATCCCATTTTCCGTGAGAGGCTCAAAAATGATTCATAGCTCGCTGAGGCTCATGAGATACAGTACAAATGCAGATATCATACTGGCATAAGACTTGCTTTCTTCGCAGCTGCTTTCCTCTTGACTGCGGGTGTGTATCTCTCTTTCTTAAGATTATACTGCTTGGTGAATTCTCGTACCGGTGAGTCTACAGGTCGGAGCACCGGGCCACATTTTGATCCGGTTCTCCGTTATTTGTGCCCGCTTGCCATGCGCACTTGCTCACTGACTACCAACTCCTTACTTCTTGTCTCTGTTCTACCAACGCAATGGTCTCATTCAAATCAGACCGTGCTCTTCGAAAGCCTTACAACGTGAGCAACCGTGTTTTACCCTTATCCTCCCCCTGACACTACCCAATGTCCTTTTTCACCATGTATCATTACTCTAGAAATCACCAAGGGCTCCGCAAGGTAACTTGTTCCACGACAAAGAATCCGACATGGACATCAATGCACCACACGCCTCAAGAAAATTATTTACATCCCGCGAGCCTACTTACAAGCTCCTTGTCTCAAACCTCCATTATGAGGTCAATGCGAAGGATTTAACAGTAAGTTTTCCACTTCCCCTCTTTTGTACATATCCTTGCTCCACCAAGACGTCTTCTATTTGAACTGCACTGCCCCCACCAATATCCTTAGCATGCCGCTCACTTTCATCCCTCAGACCATCTTCGGACAAATTGGCACACTTGTGCGTGAGCCATTAATTAGTGTACGGCAAGCCCCAAGCTATTCCCTCCATTGAAGTAAAAACAAACGCCAACGAAACTTCCGACCTTTCTATTCTCTCTCTCTTTTTACCTTGAATCTGACCTTTCTTGGCTACGCACCACCCACCCAATAACACTCGAAATGCTCGCTCAACTGGCCTGCATTGATAAACGTTTGTTTTGCTGGCTGGTTGTTTACGGTCTTCACGTACAATAGTACGACCGTAGTGGTCGTTCCTCGGGTCAAGCCATCGTTTCGTTTGAGACGACTGCCGAGGCCGTCCGCGCCAAGAAACAGTTCAATGGAATTTTAGCCAAAGGTACAGTCACAACTAATATGCTGCTTTTGTGAAACTTGAATATAGATCTTGTCGACAGGTCAACCAATGTCGGTTGATTTCCTCGCACCAAGACCGCGTTTCCGAGCATCAAGTGCGCCGGATAGACCGCTCATCAACAGAGTCCAAAAATTGACCTTGTCGGACCGACTTGCTCGAGACGATTCGAGTGTCAGAACGGCACAGTTTCCGTCGTGAGTAGTTCATCTCTTTCTGCTCTTATCAGTCTTCTCAACTTGCATCTCAGGACAAATGTTGGACCGACCCGTACAAGATATAACAGGCTTGCTGGTAACAGTCGTGCACCGCGCGGTACAAGAAAAGGCTTGAAAAAGCCACCTACAGCAGAAGAGCTGGACAAGGAACTGGACGCTTTTATGGGTGATTCGCCCACGAACGTCAGTACCGAGGGAGGTGTTGCGACGACTGGGGTTAGTGTCGCAGAGCAAGATGTTGAGATGGCATAATCATATAGATGCCCTTTGTTTCATCGTTTCATCGTTTGGGTTTGCAATTTTCATTCTAGTTCTTGTCCCCCAAATCAGCGCTGAAAGTCAAACACCAACCGAGTCCAATTCTTTTGCTATGCTATCAAGAAGTCCTTTAGCTAATGTTCGAGTGTCTGCCAGACTTCATAAGTGTAGTGTCTGAATGGCATTGTGCATTCTGGTATTAAGATAGTAAATCGGTGATGTGAGGGTATGTTGCTGCAAGTGAAGGTATGGATGGAGCCCATAGAAACACAGAATTTGAGCTGCAGCACGCTTTCAATTCCTGATAATCAAGTCACGATAAGCTCAAGCATATCTCTGTGAATCGACATCTTTCGGTATGGTGGAACAATATATTATCAAGGCCAACGAGTAATCTAGAAGGGTAGTTTGGGAGCCTTGGCCGATCTCGGGGGCTTGAGAGGATCGGGCTTTCTTCTCTTGTAGAACTGTGTGCAAGTCAACTCGCTGCGCATATCCTGCTACCAGAGAGAATGGCTTACCATCTTGAAATTGTATACTCTCTTCTTCATATCGCGCATGAGGATGGCCTGCTTCTTCTTCCTATGTTCTTGCAGCCGCTCCCACTTGTGGCCTTTGAACATCCTCTTCCTACCGGTGTAAAGCGTGATGCCTGGCTTTGGCGTTCTGTCCTTCACCTTTCCTCGCCATGTGATAGGCTGAAGCCAATTTTGTCCTTTTTCTGGTAGTCTCTGTCTCAAATCCCTTGTCGCTTTATTTTCTTCAGCCTCTTTCAACGCGAGGGCTGCCTGAGAATCCTGATCCTTTCCAGGCAGCCGAGGTAACGGATTCTTGGGGCCAGGTGGAAGCAAGTGCAACAGCCCATTGGCCTTTGCTACTCTCACCAACTCTGCCTGCTTTCGTAATGAGTATATAGGAGCACGCCATTTTCCATTCGACATTTTGTGTGCAACAAATGGGTTTGGGAGAATAAGTTGTTCGCTAGGGGAGGCTACTGGCACATTGGCTGAAGTTCGCGACACCCGTGGCTGAGTTTGATGTCGAAGTGGATGTCTATGTGACCGGATTATCTGATCAAGCCTGAGTTTCCTGATGCCTTTCACCGCAGCGAGGTTGGACATGATGCCAAAGTAGCGGATTCGGGGCAAAAATCTAGGCAAGGCATTACATGAGCTTTGAATCAAAATAGTCATAAATAGTGCAGAAAACAAATTGATAGCTAGTTCTCGACGTTGTGTGCTCACCTGGATGTCTGACAATATTGAGATGCTCTGTCATCGCAATTTTGTCAAATCATGTACGAGTCCTATCCAATGTGCAAACAAGGATTTCGAAAGTCGTTGATCTCGAAATCCCTATGTGAAGGACATTCAGCATATCATTCCTATTCGTTAGTGGTGATTGTACTCTGCCAACTGAACTTCTGGCCCCGGGACCGCATATATCCAACGTCTGTTGATTCACTCATCTTCAGTATCTCTCTGTGCTTATCTAATTTGCTGCAATCTGGATGACCAGAAAAATACTGCTGAAAAGCAGACCTGGATCTAAATTCTGAAGTAAGGGAAAGAATACTCTTTCTCATGGCTCACAACAACCACGCACCCGAAGTCAGGTCGATCTTGATATTTGGACAACTGTATGCATTCAACTCGAAAAACATGGCAAATATTCCGATTCTCTTGTTGGATCTTTCATAGCAAATTGGACATGATTCATCTTGTGGATAGATTGACCATGGTACTCAATTGACTCGATATCAACCTGGAGATAATGTCTGGAGGCCAACAGAGGACATTTAAAGAAAAGAAATTGAACTTGAAATTTTGCCAGCAAAGGGAGAGAAGGTTTTATTCTTCCCTCAATTCCTGTACCTAACGAACACGACCTATCGATCAATGTAACACGTGTAAAATCGTACCTATGTAATATCTTGTGGCCGATCTGAAACGCATTCGAAACTTGTACTCCAGATGACGTTGCATGATCCACAAAGCTCTCTAAGACGTTGAACTTGCAGCTCGACTCTTTAACTCTCAACTACTGCCAACTGAAAAATCTTTCATATCTCACAATGGGTCTTTTCAGCAAGAAAAACAAAAAGGAGGTAGGTAGCCGTTTTGCGCCTAGCCTGGCCACGCTTTCTCTGAAGCTGGCAGGACCAGAATGAGACCTCACATTATTCCCCCCTTTCTCAGTCGGAGTCTTACAATGACCCTGTGGGGTACAATAACCAGCCTGGCTATGCTTCTCACCAAGGTCCTCCCCCTGGTACCTACAATACTGGTAATACATACAATAGTGGACCTACAGGAGGTGTAAGTCTAGTCTCTTCCCTTTCCGTTCTTTTACTCAACGTCAGGACTAATTGGCATTAGTATGGCCAGCAACAGCAATACGGCAGCTCCGGTTACGGTAATCAATTCTTTGGAATCCCTTGAAATTGGAAGGCTTATACTTTTATTGGTACAGGTCAAGGCTATAGTTCTCAACCTGTAGACAACTCTGGTTATCAGCAATATGGAAGTAGTCCGGGGTACGGTAGTAGTCAGGGAGGGAATGACTATGGCAGGACTTCGGCAGACAAAGATCGGTTCGTAGTTCTCATTTCTGAAGCATCCTATAGGCCTGATCATTTTGTAAATCCTCTATTTCTGTATCCTTTGACTCTTGATTATAGTTATGGAAAGTCTAACAGTCATGAACGCAAGCACCAAGGATACGATGAGCCCCAGTATGGTACGTCACCCTTTACTGCTTACCTGGAAGATTTGTAACGGTGTTTCGCTTGGTCATTATCTTCGACGGTTCCTGCGATGGTGGTGGCTATTTTTCCTTTTCATGTCAGGTTCAGAAGGGAGGTATTCGCACAACTACGGCTCTGGAGGGCAAGGATATGGAGGAGGGTACTCTGACAATTTGTACGGTGGATCTCGTCGTGGAGGGGAGTACAGGTAATAAAAGTCTTCCTCATCCATTTGTTGTCGGTAATACGACATTGCTGTAATTTTGCATTTGGTCAATCTATGAATTCGAGGTTGTAAATCATTTATTATCACCTGGCGTTGCGTTCGCATAACGTTTTATGCCGTCCAACAATGAGTTAAGAGTTAGAGGAAATAACTCGCCCTTCCTCTTGTCAATAGCTGACCTATTATATGATCTTCCTGCAAACATGTTACAAGTGGCCTCACCACCTTTCCGAAGGTTGAGGGTATGTTCAGACAGATTCTTGGACAGGACAAGCCTTGCACAGTGAAACAAGGTTCTTGACTTTCAAGAAATTCATGCTTTTTTTTCCAGTGACTGGTGCCATGAAATTCCCTGCATTCGTTTTTGTCGTGTGTCATCCCATTCCCGAGGTGGCATTTTCCCATCTTGTGATATAAAGTATAAGAGTGGCGAATACGTGTGTTTGTTGATGTGAGTGTCGATGATGACTTTAATTATGTAGAGAGCGAGAGTGTGTGCATTTCAGGTCATCATGGGCAAAAAAGCCCTCTGAATAAGAGAGCTCCGTGCTGTGGTCATCACCACAGACAGGATGGGTTGATCAGCCTATGAGACTCAGTTAGTGATCCAACAGGTTGTTCTCATAAACATGTCTGTGCATGTCTTCAGTACACCAAGACATGACAAAAATCCTTTGAAAATACCAAGTGAAAGGTGAGGTAGGAAAGGAGGGAGGCGAATCTCGTCTTAATGTATTTTTGGTACGGCACTTGTCAGACCAAGATGGTTGGCTCGTGACCAAGGGTCTGTATCACACTGCGCATGTGATAACTGTCAAAGACATTGATGGTTACGTCAGTCCAATTTTTTTTTTCAAGTGTGTACGTTCAATTGTGGTACGAGATTTTCAAAAAAGAGCTATTTAAACACAAAAACCGGAGTCGTGTCTGTCACACACCTTCCTCCTTCCAATAACCCCAAAACCATAATAATATACCTAGGTCAGTCTCGTTTGATGGTTCTCTTGTGTGATGAGATGGGTTGGTCTTTGATGTTGTCAAGATGATTAATCTTTACCTCCAAAAAAACCATTCAAGTCTCTGAACCCATGAATTGTTTTTTCGCCTCATACAATGTAGTCCAAAGCTGACGTTCTCATTAGATGTCGCCTAATACACAAATGGAAGATGGGCGGATTGAAAACCGTCTTCAAAACTACACCAAGTTCTGGAAGTCGGACTTGAACAAGGAGCAATCCGATGATAACAAAAATCGGTTAGATCAGTACACGGACGTCGTGAACGGTTGGTGGCTCATTTGGAGGTTAAATTAGATACTGATACTACATACAGGATTCTACGACGGAGCAACAGCGCTTTATGAATTCGGATGGGGAAAGTCATTCCACTTTTCACGGTTTTACCCAGGCGAAGAATTCTATGCATCGCTGGCGCGTCATGAATACTACCTTGCCTCAAAAATGTCACTTAAACCCGGTATGCGAGTTTTGGATGTAGGGTGTGGAGTGGGCGGACCAGCGAGACAGATCGCCACGTTCGCAGACGTGAATGTCGTGGGGCTGAATAACAATCCGTTCCAGGTCGGAAGGGCGAGGTGCTATACGCAGCAGATGGGACTGGAAAAACAAGTGCAGTTTGTCACGGGTGATTTTATGAAACTTACGGAGCAGTTTGGAGAGAATGCGTTTGATGCGGGTAAGGGACATTTTGATTTACGGAAAGAGGTTTGCTCAAGCTTGGCCCAGTGTATGCAATTGAGGCGACGGTTCATGCGCCAACATGGGAGGGCGTGTACGGAGAAATATTCAAGGTTCTGAGGCCAGGCGGAGTGGTGAGTGTGTTGTGTGGATTGAAAATGATGGAGCGACTGAGAAAACATAGTTTGGGGTGTATGAATGGTGCATGACGGACGAGTGGGATCCGAGCATCCCAAAACACAAGGCATTGGCGCATCAGATTGAGGTGGGGAATGGGATACCGGAGATGCGGCCTCGGAAGATGGCACGTGATGCCATGGAGGCGGTGGGATTTGAGTTTGAAGTCGAGGAGGATCTGGCGGCGCGAGGGGATGCGATACCATGGTACTATCCGCTGGAGGGTGATCCGCGGAAGGCACAGACGTTGTGGGATTGTGTGACGGTGTTGCGGGTGAGCCGGCCCGGACGGTTGGTGAACATGAGTGTGATCCGATGCCTGGAGTGGCTGGGCATTGCTCCCCGGGGTACGTTTGCTGTCAGCCAGAGGCTGGAAGACGCGGTGGCGTCGCTTGTGGCCGGGGGCCAGGCCAAGGTTTGTAGCTGTATGTGCTTGTGTATGTGTGATACTGAGAGTGAGTTGCAGCTGTTTACGCCGATGTATCTGATGGTGGGCCGGAAACCCAAGGTGAGCGCGTAGTAGGTTAGAAAGAATGTGGGAAATGGAAATCTCGGGTGTTTGCGTGTGACTGCGATCCTGCGAGTGTGACTGCGATCCTG
>Ga0153946_1001383_pt1 | contig 10364 bp, 10 predicted proteins | sample TSNJ030MetaG_FD_104751 | JGI IMG/M metagenome (GOLD analysis project Ga0153946, IMG submission 104751) | Attine ant fungus gardens microbial communities from New Jersey, USA - TSNJ030 MetaG | ecosystem: Host-associated > Fungi > Mycelium > Unclassified | place: USA: New Jersey, Wharton State... | reverse complement strand
GCATTTAAATTCTCCTTTCCATTTGTTTATTTATAGGTGTTTGCAAAACGCTTAAACCTGCGCTATTACAGTGTTTTTTCTATGCAAAAATACAACAATTTACTCGAGTTGCGTATTTCATCCATTCATCTCCTTATGAGGAGATCATAACATTCGTTGCAAATTGCATCAATATATTTCATTTTGATTTATTTTTTTATATCATTGAATAATGGACAAATACGTATGCGCCAAAAGGGGCGCTGCAAAATAGATAGGTAATCATCTATTTTGCAGCGCCCCCCGAGTTTCATGTGCATTTATACCCGAGGCAACGGTATAATCAAACACTGTCCAGGTGAAATGGTAAAGGGATGGTATATTTCATTAGTTGACGCAATGGCTTCCCACGTTACGCCATATTTTCGTGCAATACTATACAAACTGTCTCCTGACCCGACTGTATAAATAAACTGGCAGTTGGTCGCACTTCCTGCCGGCAGCGGCACAGTGAGACGTTGTCCGACTGAAATGACATAGGGAGACGTAATATTGTTTGCTGTTGCAATGCTCTCCCATGTTACACCATATTTTCGCGCAATACCGTATAAACTATCTCCGTTCTTGACTACATATATAAGGTTACACCTTGATGCCGTTTCAGATAAAATTGGAATGACAATCTGCTGTCCGAGGCTGATAACATACGGTGAAGTAATGTTGTTTGCCGTTGCTATAGACTGCCAGGAAATGTTGAATTTTCGGGCAATCTCGTATAAAGTGTCTCCGGACTGTACCGTATAGCGTACCCGGCATCCCGCAGATAAACCCAAATGCTGTGCAATGACCTTTGCTTCTGCAGCTGCAATCTGCCTTAGAACCGTATCATTTGATAAAAGCTGGCAATCCTCCTGATTGGTATGGAAACCATGTTCAATTAAAAAAGCGTTTTTAGCACCGGCAGCTACAGCCGCACGAAGCACTCCAAAATAATCTTGTGTAGGGAATGTAGTGGAATACAGCGATAAGGAACCTCTGAACTGGTTGCCCATCACGTTTGCTGCCGCAGTTCCGATCTCTGTGGCAAAGGGCTCCGTATCCGGTAAGCGAACAGAAAAATATGAAGTTACGCCTCTGGCATTGGCATTATCTGAGGCGTCACTGTGAAGGGAAATAAATAGGTCAGCATTCTCCGCCATGCTTCCCCGCTCGACAAGGCTGGGATTTTGCATATTGGTCGTGCGGGTATATATAACATCAGCTCCCATGGATGTAAGTTCAGCGCCAAGATGTTTTGCCAGAGTAAGCATAGCATTTCCTTCATAATAACCGTAGCATACGCCTTGATTATATCCACCGGTATGTCCGGGATCAATTACAATTGTTGCCATTGCAGATATATCCTCCTTTTATATGATTCATATCAACGATATATTACAGTATATGATAAAGGTTTATTGCCGTTACTATTTAAGCCAATTGCTTTCCTAAATTACAAGCTAAAGCAAAAAAATTTAAAAACTGCACCAACTATGAAAAGTTGATGCAGTCTTAACTTTATCCCTGGATAAATTTCAAAATCTTTTTCTTCTGTGCCTCCGGGTTCAATGTATATACCTGCTCAGTAATCCTCTCAATTGCCTCATGCTTATCAATTCCCGCCGCCCGGTCAACCATCTCTTCTCCAAAGAATTCTTCAACAGTACAGAAGACAGTAGACGACCAGCCGTATTCCTCCCCTTTTTGGGACAGCTTCTGCTGTTTTCCACACATAGTAAGGTACATTTTCATTTGCAGTTCTATCATTGCCCTATCAAATTTAGACTTATCTTCTTTGGAAATTCCGGCAATCTGCTTGATCGCATGTAACGGAAGTGTTCCATGTTCAAGAATAATCTGATATATATTTTTAGCATGATTAGAAATCACACCTTTCTCATACTCCTCCTCAAGTGTCTGCCCCTCTCGTCTCGCTGCCAGAAAATAAGGATAAAATTCTTTCGTGATATAGCCGCTCTTTCTGAAGAAAAGTTTTGCATAGGCAATATCATTTCGTTCATCCAGAACACGCATACGCCATTCCCACGGATCTGTTTTCATATCTTCCGTATGCCAGCGCACCGGTGTATCATATGGTGGTTCCTCATTCCAGTTCCAGGAAACAGCAGCATAAATACCTTCTGCGTTTCCGCCTCCCATTGAAAAACCAGTCTGCAATAATACCTCTATAAAATCATCATAGTTATATATCTCTTTTTTCATTTTTCTCAACATTCCTTTCGCTTCGCTCAAGGCACAGTCATTTACCCTTTATAACTTCGAAAAAATTCCCCTAAATTCTCCAACGACTTAGACATGATCTCGATCTCCTGCTCAGACAATTCCGCCACAACCGCTTCGGTCATCTTTTTATGAAACTGCTGATGGTGCCGGAACGCCTTCTCGCCTTTCGGGGCCAGCTTAATATAAACAACCCGCCGATCCAGCTCACTGCGGATACGAATCGCATATTTCTTATTCACCAGGCTGTTCATTGAAGTAGTCAGTGAACCAACGGTAATATTCAGTTTCTTCGCAATCGCGGACATATTGTTACCATCACCCAATCCGATTGCTTCGATAATATGCATATCATTATTACTGATATCCTTATACTCTTCTGTTATTACTGCTTTCTCTTCGAGATCCCAGATCTTATTAAATAGATGCACCAGAATATCATTGATTGCCTCATACCTATCCACAGACTTTGCTCCTTTCATGACATATTTTATAGAAATATGTCACATTTCCCGCTAAGCATATTATACACACATTTTACCTTTTACTCAATATACCTTTTCACGGAAACAGAGAATCTATTACCTGTTTTACAGTTTCGATTTTACTTGCTTTATATACATCGGCTCCGCAGAACAGCAGCGCCTCATCGACATTCCCTTCCGCCGCTGCAATCAATCGCTCCGTAATACAATACGGAATCTCTTTGGGATTACATTTTTCCATACACTGCCTGCATCTTAGCGGCGCAAATACCTCTCCGCCTATAACCCGTTTCATAAAGGAATTCAAAATGGCTCTGCCGGGCATTCCTACCGGGCTTTTGACGATGACAACATCATCTTCCCGAGCCTGAATGTAAGTATCTTTATAAGCCGGATCAGCATCACACTCTTTGGTCGTGACAAACCGGGTGCCCACCTGAACGGCATCGGCTCCCAACTCAAAGGCATGATCTGTCTGTTCTTTATTTTCGATTCCACCAGCCAGAATTATCGGGATATTGCACAGGTATTTCTCAGCATATTTCTTAACCGTTCCGATAATGGAGCGCACTTCACAATCATATGTCTGATCGTCATACTCCTCCAGCTGTTCGTTGGTAAACCCAAGATGCCCTCCTGCCTTCGGGCCTTCGATCACCACCGCATCGGCGGTGCGCTTATATTTCCGGTCCCAGTATTTGAGAATGACATTGGCTGACTTTACTGTTGAAACAATCGGTGCGATCTTGGTGTCATTTCCTTCAATATATGCTGGTAAATCCACCGGCAGTCCGGCTCCGGAGATTATGATATCGGCCCCGGTTTTGACCGCTTCTTTGACATACTCCGCATAATGCTTCATCGCCACCATGATATTAAAGCCGATCACACCTTTGGGGGCAATCGCTCTGGCCTTCTGGTATTCGCTGTGAATGGCTCTCTTATTCGCTTCTTTGGTATTCGTATCGAAATCTGCTTCCCGGAATCCAATCTGTGCTGCTGAGATCAGGCCGATTCCACCTTCCCTGGCAACTGCACCGGCGAGATTGCCGAGACTGATGCCTACTCCCATTCCACCCTGAATGAGGGGTACTTTTGCTTTCAAGTCCCCGATGATTAAAGGAGCTCTTCCCATATCTTCTATACCTTTTCCTTTCCGTCGGTCTACATTGCCCGAAAACGCTGATAGCGCCGCTCGGCCAATTCCTCCGCCGTCATATTCTGATATTTATCAATAAATTCCTGTATCCTGAGCTCCAGCTGATTAGAAACGGCTTCCAGATTCTCCAGTGTATAATGTGCCGGCTCTGCAAATACCTTTTCCACAATTCCCATTTCATATAGATCCGTCGCTGTTAATTTCATCACACCCGCAGCCTCTTTGGCACGCTTGCTGTCTTTCCACAAGATAGATGCGAAACCTTCCGGAGACAGGATTGAGTATATTGAATTCTCCAGCATCCACACTTCGTCCGCCACCGCCATCGCGAGTGCACCGCCGCTGCCGCCCTCACCGATCACAATTGACAATACCGGCACCTTCAGACCGGACATCTCGAACAGGTTCCGGGCAATCGCCTCACCCTGCCCGCGCTCTTCTGCTTCCAACCCGCAAAATGCTCCCGGCGTGTCGACCAGACAGATCACCGGACGTCCGAATTTCTCTGCCTGTTTCATCAGCCGCAGTGCCTTGCGGTATCCGTCGGGTGACGGCATGCCGAAATTACGGACGATGTTCTCCTTGGTATCATGTCCTTTCGCCTGTACGATAACCGATACCGGCTGTTCGTGAAAGGTCGCAATCCCGCCAATAATAGCGGCATCATCTTTATAATAACGATCCCCGTGAAATTCAATAAAATCAGAAAACAGCTGTTCCATATAATCACTGCCAACCGGACGGTCCTTCATCCGCGAAATCTGGACCCGGTCCCAGGCCGATGCGATCTTATTATTGCCTTGTGTATTATTAAATGCCATAATCTCCGAAGCCGTTTCCTGACTGCTTTCTTCTGAGCGGTGCAGCTTCAGGATCTGTGCCAGTTCATTTCGCATATCTTCCCGTTTCACAATCCGGTCAATAAAGCCATGCTCTAACAAGAATTCCGAACGCTGAAAGCCTTTCGGGAGCTTCTGTCCAATGGTCTGCTCAATGACCCGCGGCCCTGCAAAACCGATCAGTGCGCCTGGTTCCGCCAGAATAATATCTCCCAGCATTGCAAAACTCGCCGTTACACCGCCGGTAGTCGGATCGGTTAACACAGAAATGTAAAGCTGACCGGCATCGCTGTGGCGTTTAAGCGCTGCAGAAGTCTTCGCCATCTGCATCAGAGAAACGATTCCCTCCTGCATTCTGGCACCGCCGGAGCATACAAAAATCACCACCGGTAATTTCCCTTCGGTAGCACGTTCTACAGCCCTGGTAATCTTTTCTCCGACTACCTGCCCCATACTTGCCATCATAAACCGGACATCGCATACTCCTAATACTATTTCATTTCCGTTAATAGAGGCTTTTCCGGTCACAATCGCTTCCTCCATACCGGTCTTCTCACGCAGTTGATCCAGTTTCTCAGGATAGCCGCTATAGCCTAACGGATTCGCAGTCTCGATATCCTGATCCCATTCTTCAAAGCTATTCTCATCGGTGATCATTTCAATCCGCCGCTTCGCATGCATCCGGAAATAGCCCTGACATTTCGGACAGGTATAGTGCGCTGTTTTCACATCTTCCGCGATAATCGCCGCTTTGCAGTGATTGCATTTACGCAGCAGTCCCTGCGGCACTTCCGGCTTCGGATCTTCTGCGGTAAATACTTTCCGGCCATTTGTCTCTGCTGATTCTGTAAGAGAAATGTATTTGGTTTTTTTAAACATATTTTGCAGTCTCAAGATTCATTTCCTCCATCTTATTCCGCAGACATTTTTTCAATAAACTCCACATCGATATCTCCCGCACAATAATCGGGATGCCTTAATATTTCATACTGATAATCCACATTGGTATCGATGCCCTCGATGATAATCTCACCCAGTGCACAGCGCATCTTTCGAATTGCCTCTTCGCGGTTCTTTGCATAGACGATCAACTTGGCGATCATGGAATCGTAATACGGCGGTATGGTGTAGCCGCTGTAAATGGCCGAATCGATCCGCACGCCCTTACCGCCCGGAAGATACATATCAGTAATTGTTCCCGGGGACGGACGGAATCCTTTGGCGGGGTTCTCCGCATTAATCCGGCATTCGATGGCATGCCCGGTCAGGACGATATCTTCCTGCCGATAGGATAATTTTTCCCCCGATGCAATCAGTATCTGTTCTTTGATCAAATCTATTCCCGTTACCCATTCGGTGACCGGATGTTCCACCTGAATCCGGGTATTCATTTCCATGAAATAGAAGTTCCCGTTCTTTTCCAGTAAAAATTCTATAGTTCCCGCATTGGTGTAGCCGGCAGCTTTTGCTGCTTGTACCGCCGCATCTCCCATTTTGCTGCGCAGCTCCTCTGAAAGTGCGGCACAGGGTGATTCTTCGATCATCTTCTGGTGATTCCGCTGCACCGAGCAATCCCGTTCACCCAGATGGATAATATTTCCGTAATTATCCGCCAGGATCTGGAACTCAACATGGCGCGGATGCTCAACAAAATGTTCAATGTACATGGTCTCATCACCGAATGCCATTCCCGCTTCTTTCTTCGCCGTCTGAAAGCTCCCTTCGAAGTCTTCCGGCGCTGCGGCAACCCGCATGCCTTTCCCACCGCCGCCAAGAGCTGCTTTGATAATAACCGGATAGCCTACCTCAGCAGCTATCTGTTTCCCGGTCTCCACATCCGCAACCGCCTCCTTGCTTCCCGGAATTACCGGGACACCGGCTGCTGTCATGGTATTGCGCGCCTGCGATTTATGCCCCATCTTGCGGATCACGTCAGCTGACGGTCCGATAAACGTGATATTGCAGGTCTCGCACAGCTCAACAAATTTACTGTTTTCCGAAAGAAATCCAAAGCCCGGATGTATTGCGTCGGCTCCGGATATAACAGTTGCGCTGATAATTGCTTCCATATTCAGATAACTCTCAGTTGAAGGAGCCGGACCGATGCAAACTGCTTCATCGGCCAGCTGGGTATGGAGCGCTTCTTTATCTGCCTGTGAATATACCGCTACCGTTTCAATACCCATTTCACGGCATGCACGAATGATACGAACCGCAATTTCCCCACGGTTCGCAACCAACACTTTATTTATCATAATCCACCTATCCAATCGCAAATGTTAATTCAGCACTTAAGACTACCTTTCCGTCTACGCGGGCAACCGCTTCACCCACTCCGACCGATCCTTTGGCACGGATGATTCTGGTCTCCAGCTTGATTTTATCTCCCGGGATTACCTTACCTTTGAATTTACATTTATCGATTTTTCCAAAATATGCGGTCTTTCCTCTATTCTCTTCTTTACTTAAAATTGCCACCGCTCCGACCTGAGCCAGCGCCTCGATCGTAAGCACCCCCGGCATTACCGGCTCCTGCGGGAAATGTCCGGCGAAGAATTCTTCGCGGTAAGATACACATTTATATCCGATTGCATACTCGCCCGGCTCATAGTCTTCAATATAATCCACCAGCAAAAACGGATGCCGGTGCGGGATGATTTCCTGAATCTGTTTAATACCCAAGTGCTTCATAGCTTCTTATCTCCTTTACACGATGCGGAACAACGGCTGACCGTATTCTACGGCTTCTCCGTTTTTCACCAGCACTTCCGCGATGGTTCCATCTGCTTCGCTCTCGATTTCGTTCATCAATTTCATTGCTTCTACAATGGCAAGGGTCTGTCCTTTCTTCACCACGTCACCAATTGCTACGAACGGTTCCGCATCTTCTGCAGGAGCAGCATAAAAAGTTCCGACCAGCGGTGAATTCACGGCCTGCCCTTCCTGATTGACAGCTGCCGGTACCTCATCGATGCTCACTGCCGTCGATACGGTCTGAACAACCTGCTCTGCTGACGCCGCTATATTTACTTTCGGAGCTCTATCTGCCTGTAATGATATCTTCACACCATCTTCTTCATACTTAAAACTGCTCAGTGATGAATCAGATACTGCTCTTACTAATTTCAAGAGATTTTCAAATTCCATATCACATTCCTCTATCCTTCAAATTTCTTAATCAGAACGGTTGCATTGTGTCCGCCAAACCCTAACGAATTACTCATCGCATAATTTATTTCTTTCTTAACCGGTGCACCAATCGCATAATTCAGATCGCATTCTTCATCGGTCTCGCGGCTGCCCACGGTCTGATGAATGAAGCCGTCCTGCATCGATTTCACACATGTTACGAATTCCACACCTCCGGCAGCCCCCAGCAGATGTCCGATCATCGACTTAGTGGAGTTAATCACCACACCTTTGGCCGCGTCTCCAAGAGCTGACTTGATTGCGCGTGTTTCAAACATATCATTATACGGGGTACTGGTTCCGTGAGCATTGATATAATCCAGCTGCTCCGGCTCTATTCCTGCTTCTTCTATCGCCAGAGTCATCGCTTTGGCTGCTCCGCTGCCATCTTCCGCCGGTGAGGTAATATGATAAGCATCGCCGGTCGAACCATAGCCGACCACTTCCGCATAGATTTTTGCGCCCCGCGCTTTGGCATGTTCCAGTTCCTCAAGTACTGCAACTCCGGCTCCTTCACCCAGTACAAAGCCGCTGCGTTCTTTATCAAACGGAATGGATGCGCGCATCGGATCCACTGCCGGAGTCAGCGCCGTCAATGCGGTAAATCCGGCCACCCCGGACGGGCACACGCAGCTTTCAGTTCCGCCGGCAATGATCACATCCGCATCGCCATACTGAATCGCACGTAATGCATCACCGATACAGTTGGTTCCGGAAGCACAGGCGGTTACAACATTGGTGCATTTTCCTTTAAACCCTAACTGAATGGAGATATTCCCGGCCGCCATATTAGAAATCATCAGCGGTACCATCAGCGGATTGACCCGGCTCGGTCCCCGTTCATTAATTTTCGTATATTCCCGTTCAACCACCTGCAGGCTGCCGATTCCGCTTCCTACGATTACACCGCACCGGTACGGATCCTCTTTGGTAATATCAATTCCGGCATCTTCTACTGCTTCTTTCGCCGCTGCCACAGCATACTGTGAAAATGGCTCCATGCGCTTTGCTGCTTTAAAGTCCATGTGATCTTTGGCAGCAAAATCCTTTACCTCTGCTGCAATCTTCACTTTATATTCCGTGGTCTCGAACTTGGTAATCTCACCGATTCCAACCCTTCCGGCCTTTGCCCCTTCCCAGAAGCTTGCTACATCATTACCGATTGGAGTGATTGCTCCCATTCCCGTTACAACAACTCTTTTTTTCATGTATTTGATCTCCTAATCTATCACTATATTTACATCACCATGCCGCCGTCTATATTCAGCACCTGTCCGGTAATATATCCGGCTTTTGCGGAAGCCAGGAATGCTACTGCTGCCGCAACGTCTTCGGTCTGTCCGAACTTACGCAGCGGTATCCCTGCCAGCGAAGCTTCTTTTACCGCCTCCGGCAGTACATCAGTCATATCACTTTCAATAAATCCCGGTGCCACCGCATTTACGGTTATTCCCCTGGATGCCAGTTCCCGGGCCGCCGACTTGGTCAGTCCGATCACTCCGGCTTTGGAGGCCGCATAATTTGCCTGCCCTGTGTTTCCTGCCAGTCCGACTACCGATGCCATGTTGATGATCCGGCCTGAACGCTGCTTTAACATCTGGCGGCTGACAAAACGAATGCAGTTGAAAGTACCTTTTAGATTGATGTCCAGTACGTTATCAAAATCTGCTTCTGACATCTTCATGAGCAGTCCGTCTTTGGTGATCCCGGCATTATTGACAAGAATATCAATCTGTCCGTATTCTTTGACAACTTCTTTAAGAAATGCTTCGCATGCTTCAAAGTCCGCAATATTACATTGCTTCACAACCGCTTTTCCACCTGCCTGTTTAATAACTTCCTGCACTTCTTCCGCTTTTCTCTGCGATCCATTATAGTTAATAATTACACATGCGCCCTGTGCTGCCAGTTCGATTGCAACTGCTCTTCCAATCCCCCGGGATGCACCGGTTATGACCGCTACCTTTCCATTCAGCATCTTACATTCTCCTTGATTTTCGCAATTATCTGATCTGCATCTTCCCATGTTTCAATGTTATATACATTTACATCACGGCTGATCTTTTTCATAAACCCGGCTAACGATTTACCCGGACCGATTTCCACAAAATGATCCACACCGTCTGCTATCATTGCTTCCGCACTTTGCTGCCAGCGAACCGGAGCTGCTACCTGCGCTGCCAGCAGTTCTTTCGTCTGCTTACTGTTCATCACATATTCACCGGTCACATTGGTCACATACGGAATGTCCAGCAAGCCCAGCTCTACATCTTTCAGCTCTTCCATCAGCTCTTTTCCGGCATCTTTTAACAGCGACGAATGGAACGGACCGCTGACCTTCAGAGGAATGACCCTTCTGGCTCCGGCTTCTTTGAGCTTTACTCCGGCTTCATCCACCGCGTCGGTCAGACCGGTAATGACAATCTGTCCCGG
>Ga0153946_1001381_pt1 | contig 10373 bp, 8 predicted proteins | sample TSNJ030MetaG_FD_104751 | JGI IMG/M metagenome (GOLD analysis project Ga0153946, IMG submission 104751) | Attine ant fungus gardens microbial communities from New Jersey, USA - TSNJ030 MetaG | ecosystem: Host-associated > Fungi > Mycelium > Unclassified | place: USA: New Jersey, Wharton State... | reverse complement strand
CGCCCGGCAAGGACGACAACGCAGTATGGCGCAATAAGACCCGTAAAGCTTTCGACGATTTGATGGAAGATTAGTATGAATATGGCATAGCCGTCTGTGTCGATTCTCCGCGAAGCTGATTTTTCCATTGCCTACATGGTATCTTGCTTTGTTCCAGAGGAATTCATCGGCGGTCAGCAGGAACAGGGCGGCGGCAAACGCGGGGGATGCCCTGTCCGGTAACCATTGAGCACAGCTCCTTTGTCATTTCAGAAGCTTTTCGGTAGTTTGCATAAGCTTTGTAGCCGCCAAACCGTAAAACTCCTGTAAATAATCCTGTGGGCCAACAGAGCCGAATTCGTCGTTGACGCCTACCTTTTTCATGCGGACAGACATTCCGCTTTCAAGCAAGGCCGCGCCAACCGCGTCGCCAAGCCCTCCAATGACGTTGTGGTTTTCAGCTGTGACAACCCCGCCGGTTTTTTTTGCACATTTGACTACAAGTTCAGTATCAAATGGCTTGACAGTAAACATATCCACAATTTGAACAGAAACGCCTTTTTCTTCAAGCATTTGTGCCGCTTTCATGGCCTCGCCTACCATCAACCCGCAAGCAATAATAGTAATATCCTTGCCATCCCGCAAAATCTCTCCTTTGCCGATTGTAAACTTGTGATCTGCGCTGTAAACGGCAGGATAGTTTTTGCGGGTAGTACGCACATAGGTTAAGCCACTTCTATCTTTTATTTGCCGCATTATTGCCTCAAGCATGGAGCCATCCGTAATATCAATAACCGTGCTATGTGGAATTGCACGCATGAGCGCCATATCCTCGAAAGGCATGTGTGTGCCGCCGTTGAAGGCCGCCGTCACACCAGGGTCCGAGCCAAAAATGCGCACGCTGTTGCCCGCGTAAGCAATGGAAAGAAAGCTCTGGTCGTAGCTGCGGCGGGTTGCGAAAGGGCCAAAGGTATGCACATACGGCTTTTTCCCGCCCGCCGAAAGTCCCGCCGCTATCCCCATCATGTTTGCCTCGGAAATGCCGCAGTTGATGGCCTGTACCTTGTTTTTCTTCCAAAAGTTATGCGTGCCAAATGAATTCATCAAGTCGCAGTCGAGATAAACAACGTCTTTGTCCTCGTTTGCAAGGGCTTCCATAGTTTTGCCGAATATATTTTTGTATACGTCCTTGTCCATGCTACCGTCATAAATAACCATTATTTAGCACCTGCTTCCGCTTTGGATAGAGCTTCCTCACACTCGTTAATTGCAGTTTTGAGAAGTTCGCCATCTAAAACAATATGATGGTTAAGTTTAATCGCCGCTACGCAAGGCACACCCGCACCCTTAACTGTGTTCAACACAATGCAGGAGGGCTTATTTTTTTTAGATTTTGCCAACTCTATAGCATTTTCAATGGCTTTCATGTCGCCGCCGTCAATGCTTTGGGCATGCCAGCCGAAAGCAGAAAACTTTGCGGTAATATCGCCCATATCTATGATTTCTTCGGTAGTTCCATCCAACTGCTTGTGGTTGTAATCGACAAACAAAATTAGGTTATCAAGCTTATGTTGAGGCGCAAACAATGCGCCCTCCCAAACTTGACCCTCGTTACATTCGCCGTCGCCCACAAAGAGATAGGTGCGTGCGTTTTTACCGTCCATCTTCTGAGCCAGCGCAAGACCGATTGCCGTGGAAACTCCTTGCCCCAACGAGCCGGTAGTCATATCTATGCCGGGGGTTAATTTGCGGTCACAGTGACTGGGGAGCTTTGTTCCCGGCTGGTTTAACGTAGCAAGCCATTCCAGAGGGAAGTAACCTTTGAGTGCAAGCGTAGCATAAAGTGCGGGCCCCGCGTGACCCTTGCTCATTACCAACTTATCCCTATCCGCCCAATCGGGATTTTTCGGGTCGATATTCATTGCGCCGCCATAAAGAACAGCCAAGGCGTCCACCACCGACAACGCGCCGCCTAGGTGCCCGAAGCCTCGGGCACCTATTTCTTTGACTGTTTCCAACCGAATTTTTGCGGCAAATTTTTTAAGCTCTGCCGTCGTCATTTCCATTCCCCCAATCCCAAATGCTTATTTGTTTCAGCGGTGGCGGATTTGGAATCGGACTGCATCTTCATGCAGGCTCTCACAGCGTCGATGGTCTCCGGAATAGTAACAGATTCCTGCGGGATGTTAATGGCGTACATAATATTGTCGCCGGACTCAACAATGCTGTCCTCCCAAAGTCCAATCTCATACATATCGCCTCTGGAATTGCCGAGGTCACGAGCGTAACGGAAGAAACTGGCGTTGCCCAAAAAGCCGTCGTCAATGTTGACAACACGAATACGGTCATGTGCTTTAAAGGCTTCAAGTGCCATATCCTTGGTAATTTTCTTACCGTCCTTGCCGTGCGCCAAAACTGTGATGATGTGGCCGTGGGTCACAGGCGTGTGAACAAGAATACCGGTTGCCTCAATATGCGGCATAATAGTCATCAAATCAACCGCTTGATGTGACGGAGCTTTGTCCATTTGCAGCGCATTTGTCAGTCCGCGGTGATAGTCGCCCGGGTCGGCGACGCGGCGGATGATTGTGATTGCGACGCGGTCAACGCCGAATTTGCGGTCAAGGCAGTCCACCGAGCGGATAAGTCCGGTCGTGTTGCAGCTTGTCAGCTTGAGGTAATCGGCGCCGACGCCTTTATCGTAGTTCGCGTAACCGTGGAAGAAAACATCCGCAACCGAGTTTTTCTCGCCGCCTTGGAATACTGCCTTTACACCGGCTTTTTCGTACAGCTCCTTGTTCTTTGCGCCAACGCCGCCGGGGGATGAGTCGAGCATAACGTCAACCTTGCCGATAAGGTCGGCAAAGCTGCCCTTAACAGGAATATTCAGCGCGTCAAATTTGCTTTTATCCGCGCCGTCAACAAGGTATAGGTCATAGGGCATACCCTTTTCCCTGAGTGCGCGGACCGCGAGGGTCGGGGCTAAATCCGCGACGCCCACAAGCTCCATGTCCTTTTGCAGGGCCACGCCGTCCGCGAGCCTCTGGCCAATAACGCCGTAACCTGCCACTCCAACTTTAATCATAGTAAAATCCTCCTAAATTTATTTATATTTCTACCGGCAAGGTCGAGCCGCCATAGGGCATTACCAAAACGGCCGCGTCCTTGCCGAGCTTTGCGAAAGCTGCGTCTACAGCCGCTTGCACGGTTAAAAAGGGCTTTAGGAATATGCTTTCTACAAACTCCGGCTTCATATCGGAAACAAGATAAATGTCGGAGTTTTCCAGTACCAGCGCAATCGCCGCGGCCTTGTGGCCGCCCAACTGGAAATCCTTTTGTATTCGGGTTATCATGGATTCAGCCGTCCTTGAATTCGTCATCCATTCCTCGAAAACCTCCTCGCCCAGCCCTTCCTTACAGCTTCCGGCAAGAATGATGACACCGCCCTTTTTGACCGCATGTTTGGCGTTATCAAGGGCTTTCTGCGTCTGATAAAGGTTTAAATCTTTCGGCGCGCCTCCCTGCGAGGCAATGACAATATCCGCGCGGGAGGATATTTCTTTCCGATAGAGCATATCGAGGAATTTGCAGCCCTCACGGTGGGCTTTTACGTGGTGCCCCGCAACCGCGTTTATGATTTCCTTGTGCTCGTCGAGTACAACATTCACGATGAAATGCAGCGGGCAGTAGTCCATTGCCTCCTCGATGTCCTCACGAACAGGGTTGCCGTCGAGCCTGCCCGCTGCCGCTTCGGGCAGCACCATGCGGCTGTGGTTGTTTTGAATCGCCGCTCTTGTGGAAACTCCGGGCATAATGGCCTTCGCGCCGCCCGAGTAGCCCGCAAAATAGTGATATTCAATATTGCTTATGCCGATTCTGCGGTCGGCTTCGGCGACAATTCGGGTAATATCCACGGGTGTGCCCAGCTTGGTCTCGCCCATATGCACAAAATCGGCGGGATCGCTGTCTACACATTTGACCTTACTATAAACTTCCTCACCGACAAGCTTTTTCATTTCCTCCGGCGTTTGTTTTCTGTGACTGCCCAATGCGAAAACCACCGTGACGTCCTCCGGCTTCGCACCCGCAAGCCAAAGCTCACCCAGCACCGCCGGTATGATTTTGTAGCTGGGTACCGGCCTTGTAACGTCGCTTGTGATAATTACAACCTTTTCTCCGGGCTTTACAATTTCCGAAAGCTTCGGCGAGCCTATAGGATTTTGCAAAGCGTCTACAATAGCCGCCTCGCCTTTGCGGGTAACCTCCACCCCGTTGGGCAAAAGCACAGCGCAAAGGTTTGCGTCTGGGATCTCAAACTGTTGCGGGGTATTGCCAAATCCGACTTCAAGCTTCATGGCTTTGCAACCTTTCTATTTGATTAGACCCACGCGCGGGGTTAATATTGCGGTAATAGCCAAAATTTTAGCGCGTCACGGCTTCGGTGCCTCACCGCCTGGCGACTCCGCTTTTTCTGGCAGCCTCGGCCACAGCCTTCGCGACGGCGTCTCTGACTCTCGGGTCAAATGCGGCAGGAATTATGTATTCGGCCCTAAGCTCGTCGTCGGAGACCAGACCCGCGATTGCGTAGGCGGCGGCAATCTTCATCTCGTCGTTTATGTCGCTTGCGCGAACGTCAAAGGCGCCACGGAAAATGCCGGGGAACGCAAGCACATTATTGATCTGGTTGGCAAAATCGCTGCGGCCTGTGCCGACGACCGCCGCACCCGCCGCAATAGCCAATTCGGGCATAATTTCCGGGGTGGGGTTGGCCATCGGGAACAAAACCGGATTCTTGGCCATGCCGCGAACCATATCCTGCGTTATGGTGCCGGGGGATGAAACGCCGATAAACACATCCGCGCCCTTGAGAACGTCGGCGATGCTCCCCTTTTTCATGAGCTTGTTTGAAATTGCGGCCATCTCGGCTTTTTCGGCGTTGAGGCCCTCGCGACCCGCATAAATCGCGCCATTGCGGTCGCACATCACAACGTCCCTAAGGCCCATTGCCATGAGCAGCTTAATGATTGCGACGCCCGCCGCGCCCGCGCCGCTTGTCACAACACTAATTTCGCCAATATCCTTTTTTACCAGCTTCAGAGCGTTTATCAGCGCTGCAAGCGTTACGACCGCGGTGCCGTGCTGGTCGTCGTGGAAAATTGGGATATCGCATGTCTCTTTGAGCTTACGCTCGATTTCAAAGCAGCGCGGAGCGGAGATATCCTCGAGGTTTACGCCGCCGAAACTGCCCGCGAGCAAGGTCACGACGTTTACTATGTCGTCGACTTCCTTTGAGCGCACACAAAGCGGAATCGCGTCCACGCCGCCAAATTCCTTGAACAAAACACATTTGCCCTCCATGACGGGCATTCCGGCTTCGGGGCCGATATCGCCGAGCCCCAACACAGCCGTGCCGTCGGTTACGACCGCGACGGTGTTCCAGCGGCCGGTGAGCTCATAGCTTTTGTTAACGTCCTTTTGAATTTCAAGGCAGGGCTGCGCCACACCCGGCGTATAGGCCAGCGACAATTCCTCCTTGTTCGTGACCGGAGCCTTAGAGCGAATATCAAGCTTGCCCTTCCACTCATAATGCAGCTTTAATGATTCACTTGCGTAGTCCATATGATGATAATCCCTTTCCATTACATCTGTTTGGATTTTAACTTTGATCCATGGCGCAAGGCCTTGACTACAGGCAACTCCTCGCCGGTTAAAAAGCGGATCAGCGCGCCGCCACCGGTACAAATGTAACTTACTTTATTCGTCTTGCCATATTTTGTGGTCGCCGTTATGCTGTCGCCACCGCCAATAACGGTATATGCCGCCGTATCGCCCAAAGCGTCCCAGACCATTTTTGTGCCGAGCTCACTGGGCTTTTCTTCAAATACACCCATCGGCCCGTTGACAAATACGGTTTTTGCTCCGCGTATTTCGCGCTGGAATAGTGCCGCTGTGTCTGAACCGATATCCACCACCAGCTCTCCGTCGGGGAGCTTGCCTATAGCACATTCATGGCGGGAAGCTTGTTTTACATATCCAAAATCTATCGGCAAAACTATTTTATCGCGATATTTCGCAAGCAAATCCTTGCCGGTTTCAACGAGGTTTTCATAACCCTGATTGCGGATAAACCCGCAGGACGGCTCGCCGATTTCATCGCCGTTCGCCCAAAGCAAAACCTGTGCCACAAGCCCGCCCGCCAGAACGGCGTCGGCAATCCCGCCGCTTAAAACGGTATCCATCATCAAAAACGCGTCGCCGATCTTCGCGCCGCCCAAAACAAAAACGCATGGACGTCCGGGATTTTCCATAAGCCCCGATATGACGCAAAATTCTTCCTCAAAAAGCCTGCCCATCGCGGACGGCAAAACCTGCTCAAGGCCGCACAGCGACGGTTGATCCCTGTGCGCCGCCGCAAAGGCGTCGCATATGTACAGGTCAGCCAGCGGAGCCAGCTTTTGCACCAGCAAGGTTTTGGCCTGCCGCTCATGCGAAAGCTGTAGCTTTAGTTCAAACAGGGTTTGTTCCTCCGAGACATAGCGCACATTGTCCAGCAGCAGAATCTCACCATCCTTGAGGGATTTTATGGCTTCTCTCGCCGCCGGGCCGCAAACATCATCGATGAATTTGACCTCCCTGCCGAGCAGCACGCTCAAAACCTTTGAGTGGGGCAGCGTCGTGTAAAAATTCTTGTACTCTATGTCGCTGCCTTGATGTGCCAGCAAAACAAGCCTGGCGCCCTTGTCCGAAAGCTCTTTTAGCGTGGGGACGCAGGCTTCGACACGGGTGGTGTCCTTTAGGCCGCCGGTTTCCCAGTTTATGGGCTGGTTGATATCTATGCGGCAGAGTACGGTTTTACCGCGCACCTCAATGTCGTCGAGTGTGTTAATTCCAAAGCGCATGGTAATCCTCCTTAAAACTCAGCGTCGTAAAGCCAGGTATAATGTTCGTCGTTAATGCAGTCCGTCCACGGGTTTCCGTCCAGGTGGCGGATCATCCAGCAGGTGTACATCAAGTAACCCGGAGCCGCCACCTGCGGGTGAGTTTTGCCTCCGGGGATTGCCGAAAAGCTGCCGTCAGTAATTTTGTACACATCATCACCCACAAAGCTCGCCCCAAAGCCCTCCGGCCTGTCGAAAAGAAAGTAGTAGGCCTCCGGCTGCGGGTGGTGGTGGGGGATATATCCCGACCAGTTGCCGCGGTCGTTTAACACCTCGCCGATGACCATGTTGGAATAGGGTGCGTTTCCGTAATCGAAAATAGTGTTGACAACGCGGTTGGCCGTGTCGCCGAACCTGCCGCGGCATACGTCTTTCCACGGCGCGTCATCCGGTTCGTACAGTATGCTGTCGAACGCATTGGCGTTATGCGTGGACTGCACAAGGATTTCCGTATCACTATGCGCTTTAACACGCACTTTGGTATCCTTGCAAACGTGCAGGCACCACGGCCCTTCTGTGAACACGTCTTTGCGTGTGACCGTTTGCTCGTTGCCATCCCAGCAAAGTGTGATTTTGCCGCATTGCAATAAAATTGCGGTTTCTTCCGTGGGCTTTTGAAAGGTTCTTGTTTCTCCCTCTTTCATTGAATAAACGCGAATGTCCATGAGCATATCGCGATATTCGTTGTGATAAGTAGTTAGGATTTTCTCGCCGCTATCGTCGAATTGCGGGTAGCCAAATACTTTTTTTATTTTCATTATGCAGCTCCTTAATATTGTCGGGCTTTTTTTCGGCCTGCAATGACGCGTTCGCACGCTTCCATAACCTCCGGCTTCGCGGAGGATGTGGCAACACCCACATTCCACCAGCTTTTGTAGCCGTCCGTCATGGTTTTGGGCAGCACCTTGAGGTCAATGAGAGTAGAAACGGCCTGCCGTTTTGTGTCTGTCAATGCGGCTTTCAGCTCGTCTATTGTGTGTGCCGTGTAGGTCTTGAGGCCGTAGCCCTTGCCTATCGCGGCATAATCCACCGGAATCAGGCCGCCCCTTATCTCGCCGTTCTCATTCCGATACCGAAACTCTGTCGCAAGGCTTCCCACGCCATTACCCATCTGCAAATTGTTAATACAGCCAAAGCCGCAGTTATCGAATACTAGTATGTTAACCTTAATCTGCTCTTGCATCGCCGTCATGATTTCGCCGTGCAGCATCTGGAAGCTGCCGTCGCCCACAAAGGCATAGACCTCGTGCTCCGGCTCCGCCATTTTTACGCCGAGTGCCGCCGCAACCTCGTAACCCATGCAGGAATATCCGTATTCCGCGTGATATCCGCCGAGCTTGTCGGTCGTCCACATGCATTGCAGGCAGCTCGGCAGGCTGCCGCCCGCTGTGATGATGTTCGCGTCGGCGTCGATGCACTCCCGAACGGCGCATATTGCCGCAGTCTGAGTAATCCCGCCGCCGGTCAGCTCCACGAATTCGGGAATGGTGCGGGGGTCGCGGTTTTTGATTAACGGCTCAAAATTATTGCCGTAGGCATAACTTGCCAGCTTTGCCATCTCGACGTCCCATTCCGCTTTGACCTTTTTGAGCTCATCGCTGTACGCGGAGTGATATCCCACAAGCCGCAGCTTGCCCGCAAGCGCCTCCAGCGTGACCTTGGCGTCGCCAACGGCTTTCACCGCGTCCATTTTGCCTGCGTGAAAGCGGCTGACGTTAATTGTAACAATTTGCGCGTTCGGGTTTTTGAACTGCGCCTTTGAGCCTGTTGTGAAATCAGAAAGACGTGTGCCGACCGCGATAATTACATCCGCCATTTCCGCTATGGTGTTGGAGGCCAGCGTGCCGGTTACTCCAATCCCGCCAAGGCACATGGGATTCCCCGATTTACAGGCGCTCTTGCCCGCCTGTGATTCCCCGAACGGAATTTTAAACTCCGTGCAAAAATCCTCAACGGATTCTCCTGCTTCGGAATATTTCACACCGCCGCCAACAATCATCAGCGGGTGTTTTGCATCCGAGATGATTCGCGCCAAATCCTCAAGCTCCTCCTCCACGGCGACAGGCCGCGTGATCCTGTGTACGCGCTTTTGGAAGAAGTAGTCTGGGAATTCATAGGATTCGCCCTCCACATCTTGACACAACGCGATACAAACCGCTCCGGTTTCGGCGGGGTCGGTAAGAACCCGCATAGCGTTTATCATGGCGGTCATCAATTGTTCGGGGCGCGTAATCCTATCCCAGTATTTGCAAACCGGCTTGAACGCGTCGTTGGTTGTCACGGCAAGGCTATAGCTTTGCTCAAGCTGCTGCAAAACCGGGTCGGGCTGGCGGGTGGCAAAGACATCTGCCGGAAAGAGCAAAAGCGGGATGTTATTTACTGTTGCGGTGGCGGCGGCTGTCACCATATTGGCAGCGCCCGGCCCAACCGAAGACGCGCAAGCAATGATTTTACGGCGATTGTTCTGCTTTGCAAAAGCTGTAGCCACATGGCACATTCCCTGCTCGTTGCGGCCTTGAAACACCTTTATCCCGCCGGGGTTTTCGTCCAGCGCCTGCCCCAAGCCTATTGCGATACCGTGCCCGAAGATGGTGAAGATACCCTCTACAAACTTGCTCTCTTCGCCGTCAAAGGAAATGTATTGCCGGTCCAGAAACCTTACCAGCGCCTGGGCTACCGTCATACGTGTTGAACTCATGGTTTTCTCCTCCTAAATCCCGGTCTTGCCGCGTATAAATTTGCGAGCCATCATCGCATATTCCAATGGATTTGCCTTTGCGGGATCCTGCTCGGCTTCTACCAGCATCCAACCCTCGTAGCCGCTCTTTTCAAGCGTGGAAAAAATATGGCCGAAGGAGATGTCGCCGTCGCCGGGGACGGTAAATGTACCGTTTTTCACCGCATCAAGGAAAGACATGTTTTTTCTCATTGTTTCTTTGCGCTTTGGCGCGCGGACGTCTTTCAGGTGAACATGGGCAATGCGGCCGATATACTTGTCTATCAGCGCGTCTACTGCCTCTTGCGTGCCTTCGGAAAAATAGATATGGCCTGAATCGAACAACAGATAAACGTTGTCCTTGGTACCCTGCATAAAGCGGTCGATTTCCGCCGGGGTCTGGATACCCGTACCCATGTGATGGTGCAGGCTGACCTTCATGCCCTTTTCGGCGGCGATGTCCGCCAGCTTGTTCATTCCCGCGAACAGCTTGTTCCATTGTTCATCAGTAAATACCGGCTTTTTTTCGCCGAAGATCGGGAGGGGCCGGCCTTGGATACTGCCCCCTTGCTCCGAGCAGCCGATAACCTTCGCCCCCATCTTATGGAGAAAATCCAGTTGTGTTTTGAAGGCTTCGACGGTTTCCTCTTCGGGATCTGTTGTGAAGAAGGTCGAAAACCAGCAGCTGCAAATCTGTATACCGCGCATGTCCAGCGCCTTTTTCAGCACCGCCGGGTCTT
>Ga0153946_1001376_pt1 | contig 10382 bp, 9 predicted proteins | sample TSNJ030MetaG_FD_104751 | JGI IMG/M metagenome (GOLD analysis project Ga0153946, IMG submission 104751) | Attine ant fungus gardens microbial communities from New Jersey, USA - TSNJ030 MetaG | ecosystem: Host-associated > Fungi > Mycelium > Unclassified | place: USA: New Jersey, Wharton State... | reverse complement strand
TTTTTCCGCATCTCTGCGTCAAAAAATCTTGCCTTGCGTCAGCAAGGCGGCGGCTTTTTTCCTTGATATGCGAAAAAATCTCTCGCATATTCGACTATTTCGCTCTGTGAATACAGGTTCTAATACATAATTTCCGCGTAATTCTCCACGTGGGAGGCAGTGTTGGCGGAAAAAGCGTTGTTGATAAACACAACGTCGGTGATTTCGTTTTGCCGGATAAAGTCCACCAGGCCCAGCTCAAAGTACCGCTCGTCCACCACGTATACCTCCTCGTAATGGGAGATGAGATAGGGCGCGAAGGCATTGCCGAAGGACTCCTTCACCACCAGCACCCGCTTGGCGTTTTTTACGGGGGTGTCTATTTTGATGAGGGGGTAGTCCCCGTGGAGAAACACCGAGTAGCTGTTGGTCCCGCCGGCCAATTCCGCGAAAATCGAGTGCGGGACGGCGGTGTTGGGCGCTCCCTTGTCGTAGCGGACCACCTCGCACTTGTCGGTTTCCGGCGGCATATAGTAATCCACATAATCCGCCGTGAGCTTGGAGTCATTTGTCTGGGCGTACAGGGTGCCCAAAAAGTCCGGTATCGTGTTCTTCTCGTACTGCTCCAGCTCCAAGGGCTGGAAGCCCGCCGCGTTGGCATAGGCGCGATAGGTGTAATAGGCGCCCAGGCCGGTCCAGTGGTGATCGGTGCGGAAATAGAGATATTCGTCGGCGTGGGTCTCCATCATACTGTAGGCGTCCACACCCACCACGCCGTCCAGCTTGCCGTAAATATAGTCGATGTTCTCCCGCTGGGAGACGGTGATGCTCTTGTACCGCTCCGGCAGCGCAAATTCAATCTGGGTGGGCACGATGATGTCGTAGACGTTGACGTCCTCCCCCAGCGCGGCCTTGTATTCATTGAGGGTCTGGGGGAAAATATCCTTTTGCCTGGAGCTGCCTCCAAAGAGGGACATGGCCTTGTCCTTGTAGACAAACACGCCGTCGTTTTGCTCGCCGTCGGCGCCGTCGTCCTCCACTACATGGGGGCGGTACTCATCGGCGTCGGCGGGTTCGTCCTGGGCAACATCGGCCGGTTGCGGCGTCAAATCATCCACTGCGGCTTCGTCGTCGTCTTGTTCCTGGACAGGCAGGTTGCCGTGGATGCGCACGCCGTCAAAGCGCAGCCCCTTTGCCTCGTCGACACCGGCGGCCAACTGCACAAATCCATCCCGAAAGGGGAAGGTGTCGGCGTAATACAGCTCCAAATCCCGCACGTACTCCCCGGCAAAAAGCGTCTGGAAGGAAAACTTCGGTTTGACGGCCAGCTCTCGCTTTTCGTATTCACTGACAGTGGCCTTGGGCAGAATCAGCGACAAAAAGCCCATGAAACACAACGCAAAAGAGAACAGCAGGACGTTGAACACGCAGGCTTGCCACTGCCGCTCCCTCTCTTTATTCCTGTGCTGCTTGTCGCGGCGCTGCCGGGTCCGGGGCGATTCTTTCATCTATCGTTACCTCGCATTATATTCATTAGAAGCGGAAATACAGGAAGGGGTTGTAGCTCTCCCCCACCAGCATGGCCGTGCACAGCAGCAGCATCCCCACATTGGCGAAGCTTTGCAGGTAGGTGACGGCACACCGGCCGGCGGCGGAAAACTTTGTCTCAATGGTCTTTTTCAGCCACGGCACAATGGGGATGCAGAAGGCGACCGCCAGCACCAGCCAGAAAATATTGTTGGAGAAGGTGAGCCCCAGCTGAAGGTCCGCCACGCCGCCGCTGCCAAAGCCGAACATTGTGGAGAGCATCTTCCCCAGGCGGGACATGTCCTCAAAGTAGAAGAAGGTCCAGCCCACCAGCGCAATCACAATCATATATATGTGGCACAGGAAGCGGGGCAGCTTATCCAGCACATTCCGCAAAAACAGTCTCTCCAGCATGATGAGCGCGCCGTAGTACAGCCCCCAAATAATATAATTCCAGTTGGCGCCGTGCCACAGGCCGGTTAAGAACCAAACGATCAGCAGATTGCGGTACACAAAACGGCGGTTGCCGCCCAGGGGAATGTACACGTAATCGCGAAAAAAGCCGCTGAGGGAGATGTGCCACCGCCGCCAGAATTCGCCCACCGAGCGGGCAATATAGGGGTAGCGGAAGTTTTCGTTGTAGTGGCTGCCAAACATCAGCCCCAACCCCAGGGCCATGTCGGAATAGCCCGAAAAATCATAGTACAGCTGGATGGCGTAGAGCAGCATGCCGAACCAGGATCCCAGGCAGCTCAGCTCCGCCAGGTTGCCGTTGAGGTAGGTACCCGCAAGCTGTCCGGCGTAGTTTGCAACCACCACCTTTTTCACAAGCCCCACGCAAAAACGGCTGATGCCTGCGCTGGTTTCGGTAAAATACGGCTGCTCCCTGCCAATCTCGTGCTCCACCTCGCTGTAGCGCACAATGGGCCCCGCCACCAAGCGGTGGTAGAGGCTGACAAACAGCATAAACGTCATATAATTCCGCTGCGCCTGAACATCGCCCCGGTACACGTCCACCACATAGGATATGGTCTGGAAGGTGTAAAACGACACACCAATAGGCAGGATAAAACCGGGGACGGGAAGACCCAGCCCGGTGATGTTGTTGATGTTGGCCACAAGAAACCCGCTGTATTTAAACAGGGTTAGAATCCCCAGATTGAGTATGAGCGAGCTGACAACGCCCCACTTCGCCTTGGGCGTTCCAAAATATTTTTTGACCCACAGCCCGTGGAAGTAATCCCCCGTGGCGCTGATAAACAGAATAATAATCCATACCGGTTCGCCCCAGGCATAAAAAAAGAACGAAAACAATACCAAGACAATGTTGCGGAACACCTGGTTTTTCGTCACAAAATATAATATGAGGTTCGCGGGCAAAAATAGATAAAGAAAGATCAAATTGGCAAATACCATACCGGGCCTCCAATACGAATATGCAGATGTGACTATTATATACTAATTTGACCGGGTTTTAAAGATCTGTCAAAAGTTTTCCAAAAGTGGCAAAAATCTTCCTTTTTTCATCTTCATTTACAGCGATATTGCGACAGGCGCCCGCCTATTGTTTTCTGGAGCATTTTCCGGTACAATAGTTATTGTAAAAAATTCACCGTTGCATATAGAGGTGTTTTCACTTATGAATAGTACAGAGAATACGCAAAAAAAACGCTTTCGGCTGCACGTGGGTATGCGCAATTTTAAAACCGGCCTTTCCGTGTTTGTCATATTGGTGCTTTACCATTTTTTGGGCCGCACCGACAATTTTCTCGCCGTCACCTCCGCTATCATCTGCATGCGCGATACCATGGGGAAATCCATCAGCCTGGCCGTGGACCGCATTCTGGGCACCGCCATTGGCGCGGCGCTGGGTATCGGGCTGTACTACCTGAATACCGTTGTCGCCGTGAAGGTAGACCTCACCGTTATTCTGGCCGCACTGGGGGTGATGCTGCTCATCACGCTGTGCAACTTCCTGGGCCAAAATGACGCCATTGTCATCGGCTGCGTTGTGTTCCTCGTCATTATTTTGCAGCGAAACCAGGACAATCCGCTGTATTACAGCGTCAACCGCCTTGTGGACACCTTGGTGGGTATTGTGGTGGCGCTGGTTATCAACCGGTTTATCAAAAACCCCGACACGCGGGGCCCCCACGGGGACAACGCGGACAATACAAACGCCTGCGCACCCGCGCCGCCGGACCAGCCGCCGCCGGACGGCGCTATGGCACAAGAAAACGCTCCTGCACCCGGAGAACCGGCTCAGGACGACGCGCATATACAAGAAAATTAAAAACAGGAAAGGTTGTTGGATATGTTTGAGGATATGATGGATGCCATTGGATTTGTTATGAAGAGCGATCCGGAGGCGGGCGCGATGATGGGCAAGGAGCTGAACCGCCAGCGCCGCAATCTGGAGCTCATCGCCAGTGAAAACCTGGTGTCCCCCGCTGTTTTGGCGGCGGTGGGAACGGTTCTCACCAATAAATACGCCGAGGGCTATCCCGGCAAGCGCTATTATGGCGGCTGCGAGTGTGTGGACGAGGTGGAGTCGCTGGCTATCCGGCGCGCCAAGGAGCTGTTCGACGCCAAATTCGCCAATGTGCAGCCCCACTCGGGGGCGCAGGCCAACGAGGCCGTGTACATGGCTCTGGTGGAGCGCGGCGACACGGTGCTGGGCATGAGCCTCGCCCAGGGCGGTCATCTGACCCACGGCTCCCCCGTGAACTTTTCCGGTAAGAACTACAACATCGTCTCCTACGGCGTGGACGACGTGTCCCACCGCATCAATTACGACCAGGTGCGGGAAATCGCGCTGAAAACCAAGCCCAAAATGATCGTGGCGGGAGCCAGCGCCTACCCCCGCGAAATCGACTTCAAACGGTTTTCCGAAATAGCCAGGGAAGCGGGAGCCTACCTGTTTGTCGATATGGCGCACATCGCGGGGCTTGTGGCCGCGGGCGAGCACATGTCCCCCGTGCCCTACGCCGATGTGGTGACCAGCACCACCCACAAAACGCTTCGGGGCATTCGGGGCGGCCTTATCCTCACCAACAACGAGGAACTGGCGCTGAAAATCAACAAGGCCGTGTTCCCCGGCACCCAGGGCGGCCCGCTGATGCATGTCATCGGCGCCAAGGCCGTGGGCTTTGGCGAGGCGCTGAAGGACGATTTCAAGGCCTACCAGCGCCAAATTGTGAAAAACGCAAAGGCGCTGGCCCAGGCGCTGATGGACAAGGGCTTTACACTGGTGTCCGGCGGCACGGACAACCACCTGATGCTGGTGGATTTGTCCAACATGGACATCACCGGCAAGGACATGGAAAAGCGGCTGGACGAGGTGTATATCACCGTGAACAAAAACTCCATCCCCAATGAAACCCGCAGCCCCTTTGTCACCAGCGGCATCCGCATCGGCACCCCCGCCGTCACCACCCGGGGCCTTCAGGAGGCGGATATGGCCGTCATCGCCGACTGCATCCACAAGGCGGCCACCCGCTTTGAGACCGAGGCGGACAACATCCGCGCGGCGGTGAGCGCGCTGTGCGCCCGGTATCCCCTTTATCAGTAACATATATGGCTGTTGCCAATCGTATCGCAATTCAAATAATCGAGGAGAAATATATGGCTATTTTCCGGGGCGACATTCGCTCGGCGGCCCTTGCCATGGACACGCAGCTCTATGTGATCCTGCCCTACGACCGGCCCGCCGACAACCAACAAAAACCCTGCCGGGTGCTGTATCTGCTCCACGGGCTGGGGGACAACGCGGCAGCCTGGACCCGGTACACGGGTATTGAGCGCTACGCGAGGGAGCGCGGCCTCGCTGTGATCATGCCGGAAGCACAGCGCAGCTTTTATATGGATATGGAAATGGGCCTTTCCTACTTCACCTACGTCACCCTGGAGCTGCCGGATTTATGCGCCCAAATGTTCCACATCAGCAGCAGCCGGGAGGACACCTTTGTGGCGGGCCTGTCCATGGGCGGCTTTGGGGCGCTAAAATGCGGGCTGTCCCATCCGGAGCTCTACGCGGGCTGCGCCAGCTTCAGCGGCGTTGGGGATCTCTCCATTTTGTTAGGCGAATATCAGACCGAGGACAACATCGGCGAGATGCGGGGCACGTTCGGGCCGGAGCTCATCGTCAAGGCCCGTGATGACCTCCGGCTGCTGGCAAATCAAGCCGGCAGCCTGCCCCGGGAACAGCGCCCCCGGGTGCTGATAACCTGTGGTACGCGGGATTTTTTGCACGAGTCCAACCGGGAGCTCCGGGACTATCTGCGCTCCCTGCCCCTGGACTTCCGCTACGAGGAGTGGGAAGGCGATCACGAATGGGGATTTTGGGACAAATCCGTGCAAATAGCTCTGGAGGAGTTTTTCCCGGAAAATGCATAGATTCTTAGGAGGAAAAGTCATGGCTTCGTGGAAGATACTGCTGATTGTACTGCTTTGCACCGCCGTGGCAGGATCTTTGGCCGGTGTGATCATCGGAAAAATCATTGCCAATAAAAACGACGGCTCAAAAAAATCGTTTTTAACGGTGCGGGAAAAGATCATCTATGCGAGCTGCATCGCGGTGGGGCTGGCCTTTATCCTGGTGGGCGTCTTCGCAAAGCCCACCGGCTTTGGCGGCGCACAGGAGACAGACGAAATAGACAGCGGCGACTTGGCCGGGGCCGCATACGACGGCGACACGGCTGAAGGCGACGCAATAACGGACGGTGTAATGCGGGACGAGGAGGACCCGGCGGAGGATGACGCACCGGCAGAGGAGGGCGGCGGCAGCCAGGAGGACACGGCGGATGATGCGGCCCAGAATCCCGATACCGAACCCGTTGTGGCTGTTGCGCGGCTAAATAGTATAGCAAACCTGTTCTAAAAAGCACATTACCCTTGTCATTTTGGACAAAATACGGTACAATAGTATGGAATTACTAAAACATACATCCCCGCCATAAAAGTTTTGTGGCGGGGATATTTTTTAGTATCAGTATAAGAACCCGTTTCGCGTACATGTTGCCCATAGAAAGGAATGGTCATTATCATGAAAAAACACCACTCGCTTCTTTTAACTCTAACACTGGCCCTGTCGCTGTCGCTGCTATTGTCCGGCTGCTTTTCCTTGCTGCTCCCCAGTGGCCGCGGAGCGTCCCGTTCGTCGGAAAATTCCGCAGGCCTTACAAGCCATACCATGGGCAGTCTGACCTTTTCCTACAACAAAGACATGACCACTGAGGAATATCAACAAGGAAACATGCAGATTTTTTCGGCGAACCGGAAAAATTTAATGCTCCAGGTTACCTGCGCCAACTGCGTGAGGGGCGATACCCCGGAGTCCATCGCCAGCCAGGTCATGGAGGAAACCAAGGAGATGGAGAATGTCACCGACTGGCGCAACGACCGCGTGCGGGAGGTGGAAATCAACGGCGTCACCTGGATCGAGGACTCCATTGAGGTCACCTTTTCAACGGACCGCGATATCCTTCACCTCATCGCCGTGGATGGCGATACATACTTTTGTGTCTCCATCTCCTACCCCCGCGAGGAATACCGCCTCTACAGGGAGGACGTCGACTCGTTTGTCGATTCGCTGACGCTGGATCCCACCGGCCCGGGGAATGCCGCCACAGGCGGCAGCGGCCTATCCGGTACGTATACGCTCGGCGAGCTCTCCATCAAAATTCCCGGCGATATGGAGATGGAAATACTGGAAGAAAACAACCTGTTCGCCTCCAGAGGGGAATTCAGCGTCGAAGTCACCTGTACCCAGGAGGATATCTACAAGACATCCGAAGACTTTGCCCACTATCTTCTGGACGATATGGAGGAAAGCGGGTTGACCACCTCCGACCCTGTGGAGGCGGAAATCAACGGCGAAACATGGTATTGGGCCAGCGTCGTTTATCCCAGCGCCCCAGAGAATTACCTGGATTATATGTTTGTCTACACAAAGGATTACAGCTTTTATTCCGTTCACTTTGTCATGCCGGAAAGCTCTCTTTCCAGCTACAAGGCGGATATAGACGCCATCTCCGCCACCCTTTCCATTGACAGCACCCGCTCCCTGGCCGATACGGAGGAGGCAAAGGCCACCCTGGTGGGTGAATGGGATGGCGGAGAAGGCGGCTATATTATTTTCAACGAGGACTCCACCGTTTACTGGTACAAGGACAGCTCGCTGAGCATGGACAACGTTTTTGTGGGAACCTTTGAGGCGGACAACAAAATTAAAACCTACGGCGCGGGTTATGTCGAGGGCATCTATTTGGTCATCTATTACGATCAATTCATACTGGACGGCGAGGAGCAGGCGCTTCTGGCAGACCCCGCCAAGGAGTACGCCATGGTATTGGGGAACGACGGCGTATATACCATGGAGGACATGATCGAGGGCAACTATTACCATTTTAAGAAGGTGGCCTGATGTCGCTTTTTAGCCAGTGTTTCATATAGTAATTCAACTTGCCTTAATGGCAAACTTAAATGCAGATTGGTATTATTTTCTTCCAACATCCATTTTTCAACAAAAAACCGGGGGCGTTGCATTTTACTTTTGCAACGCCCCCTTTATGCTGGTTCAATGGCTTACTGCTCTTCTTTCATTCTTGCGTAGCACTCGCTGCAATACACGGGGCGATCCTCTCTGGGTCTGAAGGGGACCTTGGCCGCACCACCGCAGGAAGCACACACAGCCTCAAACATCTCCCTGTCAGCGCGAAGGCTGTTTTTCCGAGAATCACGACAGGATTTACAGCGTTGGGGCTCGTTGACGAAGCCTCTCTCCGCGTAGAATTCCTGCTCACCGGATGTGAATATGAATTCGGATCCACACTCTTTGCATGTTAATGTCTTGTCTGCGTACATGTTACTACCTCGCTTAGTATTAAAATTTACCCGTGGATTGGAAATGTCGAGACTTGATGATCCCGCCTTTGCGCCAGGGGTATTATACACAGCCCTACGGCTGGTGAACAGGGATGAGTTTGGCCGGAATAACAAAACCGGGGGTTTATACATCCAGCCGAAGCTTTCGTCTAACTCGCTGCAAGGCATTATCCACAGCTTTTGTGGATGTACTCAGAACATTGGCGGATTGTTGGTAGGTGTGGCCGCTGAGATACATTTTTAGTACTTGCTGTTCAAAATCGGACAAAAGGGTTTCCATTTGGCGGGCACGCAGGCTGGATGCCTCCATGTCCAAATAGACGTCCTCCACAGGCTTTTCCCGGAGCGCCGCGGACTGGTACCGATGCTCGTCCAAATCACTCAATGGAACGGCATGCTGCCGCAAATTCTTCATATGTACCCGGATGGCGTTGACCAGGGAATTGTGAATACAGGTGATGGCGTAGGTGTTAAATTGGATCCCCGCCTGGAGGTTGTAGCTCTTCACAGCCTTGAACAAAGCCAGAAGCCCCTCCTGCACAAAATCCTCAACATCCACCCCAACTATGTTGGAGTAACGCGCGGCGCGGCGCTGCAGTATGGGCATATACCGCTGGGCCAGCACAGAGAACGCGCTGTGATCCCCCTCTTGAATCTGGAAAACCAATTCATGATCTGAAAAACTCTTTCCCGCCGAATTTGGTTCGCCTCTCATTAGAAAATCACCAGAATATCTATTTTGTAGCTTTTATCATTTTACTCTAATGATAATTGATTGTCAATAGAATTCTCACAATTTCATCAAAATTTTCTACCTTTCGACACGAATTTTTGTGATGTCATTGATCCATCTTCCCCGCAGAACCCGGACGCAGGCCCCGCAGCATTTAAACACCTCGTCGCTCATGAGCAGCGCGTACACAACCGGCATGGACCACCCCAGCCGGGTGCTGGCAAAAAAGCCCAGGGGAATGGACACCAGCCACATGAATATCAAATCCATAAACATGACGAACCGGGTGTCGCCGCCGCCGCGCAGCACTCCGATGAGCATCACGCTGCTTCCCGCCTGGAAGATGGCGACAAAGGCGTACAGCAGCATCACCTGGCCGGCGTAACCCAGAGCCACATCCGAGATGTTGTACAGACTCAGCAGCGGCCCCCGCAGCATCAAAACAATCCCCATCGCCACAAGGCCCAGGACAACCGACAGCGCCATAAAGCTTTTGGCCCGCTCCCGCGCCATATCGTAGCGGCCCTGGCCCACCGTGTTGCCGATGACCACCGCCGCCGCGCCGCCCACGCCGTGTATGCCCACCGTGACCATATCGTTGAGGACGCGGCACACGCTGTAGGCCGCGGTACAGGGCCTGCCCATGTGGCCGATGATAATGGCAAACACCACCATGCCCCCGCCCCACAGTGTCTCGTTGATAATCACCGGCATGGAGGTTTCCAAAAACGTCCGCACAATGCCCAGCTTGCGGAAAAACAGATACCGGAGCCGATAGCAAATTTTCTTTTCAAAGAAAATAAAGTAGACCAGCACCGACAGGATCTCCCACACCCGCGCCAGACAGGTGGCAATGGCGGCGCCCTGAACCCCCAGAGGTGGCGCGCCCAGCTTGCCGAAGATAAGTACCCAGTTGAAAAACACGTTCCACAGCAGCGAGCCGCCGAAAACCACCAGCGAAATCCGCACGGTGCCCACGGCGCGCAGCACGATCACGCTGGAGATGGCAAGGCCGGAAAACAGGTAGGAGATTCCAATGACGCGCAGATAGCGCACACCCTCCCGCACCACCTGCGCGTCGCCGGGGGAGAATATGGTCATAAAACGGCGGGGGAACAAAAAAGCCACCGCACCCAAAACAAGGGCACTGACAATGACCACCCGGTACATGATGGTCATGACCCGGTGAATGGGGGCCGTGTCTCCTTTGCCCCAATACTGCGCGATCATCACATTAGAGCCGCTGGCCACGCCGAAG
>Ga0153946_1001375_pt1 | contig 10386 bp, 8 predicted proteins | sample TSNJ030MetaG_FD_104751 | JGI IMG/M metagenome (GOLD analysis project Ga0153946, IMG submission 104751) | Attine ant fungus gardens microbial communities from New Jersey, USA - TSNJ030 MetaG | ecosystem: Host-associated > Fungi > Mycelium > Unclassified | place: USA: New Jersey, Wharton State... | reverse complement strand
GCGGTAAATAGTTCACTAAAATAAATGCTTTTTTTTGTATACTTTCCATATAGGCAGCTCTATATCTATACGATAAGAAAGAAGCACAAAACAAAAACAAATTTTTGTTCCATGCTTCTATATCTTTTCTCTTTGAACTATTCGGCAATTGAATAACCGAGTATCTATGTGTCGATCACCTTACGGTGCTGCCACAGCGGGCGGTCCATGCGCCAAGACTATCTGCATTGTAAATGTTTGTACCGTCCGTATAAAGTCCTCTCTTGATCTTTTAGATATTCTTTTAGCTGTTTCGGTATACTTTCGCGGATTTGATCCAACTTCTGCTTAATCACACCTTTCAAAAATGTGACTGCCATCTTTTCCTGTTTGAAAACCGGTGGTTTTGGATTCTCAATCGTTCCGGTCTTTTTTAACTGAAAGAAGCTTTTCCACCCTTCGTGTAACTGTTGGAGGACATCCTGTGCTGTTTGCGGACTTCCGTCGGGCGAAAGACTTCCTTCCGCGCTAATTATATCTTATCACCTCATTTTACGGTTAATAAGACATTGTTTGCTTCTCAATATATCACCTGATGTTTCCCTCTGATATACTACCGATTGTTTTAACATATGAAAGACACTACTAAGAATCGAGCAGTAATGTAATATAGGAATGGTTCCAAATTAAAACAGTGAATATGATCCCTCTCATCTGCTTCAAACAAATGAACCGTAACCCCCTCATGCTAAAGCACACCAAATCTTTCCATCACACTATCCTCTACAATAATTCTATCGCTCGGATGTCCTACACCGGTACTTCCTTAGAAAACTTACAGTAGAAAAAGTACAAAATAAATGGAACAAATTTTTCATTTTAATGGCTGTGAGTTCTGATCGTATTATAGAAGGTTTCGATATACTCGAATACCAACTTAAACGCATGCTGATAATTAAGGATTTTAAAGCGATATATCCATTCTCTTTTGATTAGTGTATGGATGATTCTATACAAGCATCAACTCAGGGATATGCCTTCTTTGAATAGCTTATTTATCATTTCTTCGGTAGCTGCTAAAAATCGCTGTGAAACGTATTGTACGCCTCTGTCCGAACTGTGTCGAATTCCGTAGTTCGGATAGTGGAATTCAATCCACTCAGCCCCGGAAGGCTGAGACATCGCTGATTTTAATTGTGGTACTCCCTATTTCAATTTCAATCCACTCAGCCCCGAAAGGCTGAGACTGCCGGACTGGGGATGCGATACAAGCAAGCTAAAATTTCAATCCACTCAGCCCTGGAAGGCTGAGACTTCTGTTCATGCACTCAAATACATACTCCACATGATTTCAATCCACTCAGCCCCGGAAGGCTGAGACCTTGTTGAGTCAGTGTTAGCGGCTCATGGAGGAATTTCAATCCACTCAGCCCCGGAAGGCTGAGACAGTGCTAATAGCAAAGTGCAAGAGTACGAAGCGATTTCAATCCACTCAGCCCCGGAAGGCTGAGACTATATTAAGTAAGTATGCAAGGGTAGTCTTATTTATTTCAATCCACTCAGCCCCGGAAGGCTGAGACTGGATATGGCACTTGATGCAGCAGTATCTTTGGTATTTCAATCCACTCAGCCCCGGAAGGCTGAGACATGTAGTTGCAGCTAGGGCGGGCTATACTACACAGATTTCAATCCACTCAGCCCCGGAAGGCTGAGACGACATTCGGTTAGACCCGGGTGACATCATAACCGTATTTCAATCCACTCAGCCCCGGAAGGCTGAGACACGATGCAGGGCAGACGGTAAAAATTGTAGAGGATTTCAATCCACTCAGCCCCGGAAGGCTGAGACAATCAGAAAATTAAAAACTGAAAACTGAATATATTATTTCAATCCACTCAGCCCCGGAAGGCTGAGACAATTTGTTTGCGTTTAGCTATGAATACGATTATAATTTCAATCCACTCAGCCCCGGAAGGCTGAGACCTACTGAAAAAACGTATGGAAATATGCTTGAATTATTTCAATCCACTCAGCCCCGGAAGGCTGAGACTGGTTGGGGAAATAGCTCACAGAAAAATGACAATATTTCAATCCACTCAGCCCCGGAAGGCTGAGACAATTGATATAAAATATATACTCCTTCATCTGGAGTATTTCAATCCACTCAGCCCCGGAAGGCTGAGACGCCAAAACGTCCGGTCAAAAGTTTGGGTTGATCCAATTTCAATCCACTCAGCCCCGGAAGGCTGAGACACTCTGCTATATTAAAATTAAAATCCGTATGGAAATTTCAATCCACTCAGCCCCGGAAGGCTGAGACTTCACCTCTTCTTTGTCCCCGGCAATACTTCCGGATTTCAATCCACTCAGCCCCGGAAGGCTGAGACAAAGAGTGCGTGGGTGATTAAGCGTGACGGAACCGATTTCAATCCACTCAGCCCCGGAAGGCTGAGACAAAATCCTATGAAATGCTCCGGCGGCTGGATGAAATTTCAATCCACTCAGCCCCGGAAGGCTGAGACTAGTAGTTCCAACTCTGCGTTGGTCTCACTTTTGAATTTCAATCCACTCAGCCCCGGAAGGCTGAGACCCAATTTCTTGGCGAAAGCCTCTCCTCTAATGATATTTCAATCCACTCAGCCCCGGAAGGCTGAGACGTACAGGGTGCAAGGTATTTTCCGCATGATTTTGTATTTCAATCCACTCAGCCCCGGAAGGCTGAGACAATGGGATGGGCAATAATATGCGAAGTGACGGAATTTCAATCCACTCAGCCCCGGAAGGCTGAGACTAAGCCAAACCGCCGTTGGACAGTACGAAAACGATTTCAATCCACTCAGCCCCGGAAGGCTGAGACGGGTATCTTAAAGCAGACCTAGAAAACGAAGAAATTTCAATCCACTCAGCCCCGGAAGGCTGAGACAACGCACTGGTTTGATACCTATGTGGATAAAACAATTTCAATCCACTCAGCCCCGGAAGGCTGAGACCCGAAACCGTGCACTCAAACCGTCCTTCTCCATCAGATTTCAATCCACTCAGCCCCGGAAGGCTGAGACGTTATCAAATGGGTAAAAGAGACTAGAGATGAAGATTTCAATCCACTCAGCCCCGGAAGGCTGAGACGGATGTAAAGTACACATTAACCTTAAAGCAGTACAAATTTCAATCCACTCAGCCCCGGAAGGCTGAGACCCCGATAGAAAATGTTATGGAAACGAAGTAATAATTTCAATCCACTCAGCCCCGGAAGGCTGAGACCGTCGGGAAGCGGTTCAACGTCAGCGGCGGTAAGCGATTTCAATCCACTCAGCCCCGGAAGGCTGAGACTGGCGAATATATGTCGATATGTTTACCGTTATTGATTTCAATCCACTCAGCCCCGGAAGGCTGAGACGATTGTGTAATCGGAAAACTCATAGAAGATATGGATTTCAATCCACTCAGCCCCGGAAGGCTGAGACGCTATATATCTATTTTTACAGCCCGTTTCTTTCAATTTCAATCCACTCAGCCCCGGAAGGCTGAGACCGTAAGTCGTGTAATGCCCCTGCTTCGGCAGGGGAATTTCAATCCACTCAGCCCCGGAAGGCTGAGACTTTTTGCTAATATCTAATAAAGGAGGTTTTTTATATTTCAATCCACTCAGCCCCGGAAGGCTGAGACGATGAAACTCATGAAATGGAAGATAACGTAATCATTTCAATCCACTCAGCCCCGGAAGGCTGAGACAAAATTTGCAAAAAGAGGGATGAGATTCTTAAAATTTCAATCCACTCAGCCCCGGAAGGCTGAGACTTAAGCCCGAGTATTTTAACTCGGAGGCGGTACTATTTCAATCCACTCAGCCCCGGAAGGCTGAGACGAATAAAATAAAAGGAGATAAAAACTATGACAAAATTTCAATCCACTCAGCCCCGGAAGGCTGAGACCCATCAAGTAGTAGTCAGCACGGTGGAAGAAACCATTTCAATCCACTCAGCCCCGGAAGGCTGAGACAAGGACTCCTTGCGGAAACGAACGCCCAAATCAAAATTTCAATCCACTCAGCCCCGGAAGGCTGAGACATTTTAACATATAAAACGGGGGAATTAGTCAGGATTTCAATCCACTCAGCCCCGGAAGGCTGAGACATCCGGAGCTGGATCAGTAAACCCAAAGGATAAAGATTTCAATCCACTCAGCCCCGGAAGGCTGAGACCTTTTCCGTTTTTATTCAGGGAACGCTTAAGGAATTTCAATCCACTCAGCCCCGGAAGGCTGAGACATTCCTCGCAATGTTTCTTTGTAGACTGTCTTACATTTCAATCCACTCAGCCCCGGAAGGCTGAGACGATGACTGCTGCTGCTCAGTATAAGCAATATTTCAATTTCAATCCACTCAGCCCCGGAAGGCTGAGACGTAATGTTACTGGACAAAGTGTCAAGCAGGCTAATTTCAATCCACTCAGCCCCGGAAGGCTGAGACAAGACGGATAATATGATTAGTGCATTATCTTGCATTTCAATCCACTCAGCCCCGGAAGGCTGAGACAAAACAATCTTAAACGGTATTGGAACATTATAAATTTCAATCCACTCAGCCCCGGAAGGCTGAGACTATAGCATCTTGAAATCTATTATTTCTATTTAATATTTCAATCCACTCAGCCCCGGAAGGCTGAGACATATACACCGTTCGTTCTTGTGCATGTATACAATTATTTCAATCCACTCAGCCCCGGAAGGCTGAGACCTTAATGTTTCCAGTGAAATTGTTGAGTTGTTTTATTTCAATCCACTCAGCCCCGGAAGGCTGAGACGTAAAAAATGAAAGGCGGAGATACATATGAGCAATATTTCAATCCACTCAGCCCCGGAAGGCTGAGACAGCAAAAACAAACAAATCATCGTTAAGTAACCTCTTTAACTTGTTACTATTTAACAATTTTCCATTCTTTTAAGCAATAACTTCTTGTTGCTATATACATTTTATCCTGATTATCCGGTGCGAAGCTCCCGGGGATATTATGTTCACTTCCCGTTCGCACTAAATCATCATAACGCCCTCTGCATCATACGACTCTTTCGCGCCAAAATGCTCTACCTTTGTCTTATAATTATTTCCAATATAGTAAAATCGAAGACTATCTCGATCTTCGTCAATAATAGAACGCAATTTATGCTGAATCTGCTTACACAGCGCCGCGTCCACATTACATTCAAATACAGAATTCTGAACACGCTGCCCATAGTTTACACATTGCTTTGCAACTTGCCGGAGTCTTCTCTTACCGGCTGCGTCTTCGGTACACACATCATAAGTAATTAGCACAAGCATATTTCGCTCCCTCCATGTATCTTATTATTTCCAGAAAAATGGTGGATAGGCATCCATATCTCCTCTCAGATAACGAGCTAACAGCAAAGCCTGTACATACGGTATCAATCCCCACAGTATCTTTTCTTTTAAGAAAGGATGCGTAAGCGTCTCCTGTTTTTTCTTCTGCCATGCAGCTAAAAATACTTTTCGCCCCTCCTCATTCAAAAGAACTGCCCCATTTTCTTTTTGAAGAAAATATTTTGGCAGCATGACTCTCCCATTAATAAGAGAAATGACAAAGCGTTCCGCAATAACTCCGCGCAGTTCTTCCATCAAATCCAGCGCCAGAGATTCACGCCCCGGTCTGTCCCGATGCAAAAAACCAACGTACGCATCCAACCCTACACTTTCCAAAGCTCCTGTACAGTCATTTGCCAGCAAAGTATATGCGAAAGACAGTAATGCATTCACATTATCCAGTGGTGGACGTCTTGTACGCCCGCGGAAATAAAAATACTCTTCGTTATGCAAAATCAATTCGTCAAATACATCAAAATATTCCTGTGCCGCTTTACCCTCTATGCCACGCAGAGTATCCAGATCTACACATTTATCCACCATTTTGAGCATCTCCGCCATATTGCTTGAGATTTTCTTCAACTTTTCAACGTTAACCCGCAAACCATGATCTCTGGTTGCCCGTTCAAGAATCCAGCGCCCATTATATATCTTTCCAATAATAAATGACTTTGCAATCCGACAACTCTCTGCTTCATCATCTGATATGCGGTATTGTTTCTTTCTGAGCAAAACATTCCCTCGGGTTTTACCACAAACACGTGCCAAAAATCTACCACCGGGTTTTAAAAAGCAAAATGATATTCCACGTTCAGCGCACGCCCCCAATAATGCCGGACTTGCTCCTTTATATCCAAAATACAAAATACATTCCATAGTATGCAGAGGAAATCTGCCTTTCGTTTCTTTGCCATTTAACACAACAATATTTTCGCCATCCAACGTTAAATAACTCTCCTCAGTTAATATAAATAGTGTATTCAAAAAGTGTCTCATAAACTATTTTCCTCCACATACTTTTTTATATAAGCAGCCGCAGAAATACCCTTACAAAGCTTCGGTACACATAAGTCTTCCAAAGAACAAGACTTACAGAACTTACCAGGTTTTGTCTTCGGTGTATGTCCTCTGCGGTAAAGCATATGCATTTCCTCCAGACAGCCTTTTACCTGACCCCGCAGTTCTTCGGTCATATCAACTTCTTCCCGACGTCTGAGTTCCCCATAGTATAAATAGCCCTTTTTAATTTCACACACCAGCATTTCCTCCAGACACATAGCCTGTGCACAAAGCTGCAGCCGGTCTGCATTATGCTCCTTGGGCTTTCCCCGTTTGTATTCTACCGGTATTACTTGCCATTTTCCTTCACGGCCTTTAATCGGTATTCCTTCATCTGATGCGTGAAACTCTACCACATCACACGCACCAGTAATCCCCAGTAAATATGAAAATACGCGCATACCACGGCTTATAATCAAATCATTTCTCTTTTCGGTAAAATACTCATCGTGAGTTTTCTCGTGCAGGATGGCTCCTTCTACTGTTCTTAGATTTTCTTTCCATATCTGCTCAATATGGATCAGCGCCCACTGCCTTCGGCAAAAAGCGAAATGCTGCAACCCTGACAGCAAAAGGAGCTCTTCTTCCTGATACATTATATTTTCCGGGTGCAAGTCACGCCTTCAGGAATCTGTGATTCCAGAAGTTCCACCGTATAATCGGAATAATTCCTCGGCGATTCCACACCTTCCTTCTTGCTGACCTGCACAGCATCAAATAATTTATAAGACGGTGCATTTCCGAGTTCGTTGTCATGCTTAAAAACGATAAGTTCTCTAACCGCCATTTTCCCTCTTGCTGCCGAATGATCGTGTTCAAACATATTAATCAAAGCAGACCACAATAAATCCAAATCTGCTTCATTAAATCCGGTAATTCTGCGTGCCAGATTTGCAGATATGTATCCTTCTGCTCTGTAAAGGCCATATGGGACAATATGTTTCCGCCCCATTTCCGTCCCTTTCTTCTCTGCATCACTCTCAGTCGTAATAGCGACTCTCGTAATTGTCACCTCCTGAGGAACAATTGGATCAATCGATCTGGCAAAACCTAACTGCACCGGCCCTCTGACTTGTCCACAATTCAAAGCATCTTTCACAAAGGTCGTCATGACTGCTCCGAAAGTTCTAATATCATAAAAATTACCACACATAAAATTTCTGATTTTTACATCGACATCAGGATTATTCTTTTTTATATTTTTAATGTCCTTCTTATCTTCGATGCCAATATAAGCATATGCTTCTGCATCACTGCGATTTAAAGGTACATTATCCTTTATGTAAATACGATACCCTTTTGTATCTTCCTTTACCGTTTCCACATAATTTCTTATTTTCCGCTTCAGACACACATCCGTTACCAAGCCATACCCCGTTTCCGGGTCGATACGCGGCATATTCCCCGCATCCGGATCTCCGTTTGGATTGCCATTTTCCACATCAAATAGAACAACAAACTCATACCTGTTTCTAATCACTTCAGACATTTACTTCTCCTCCTTATCCTTCTTCCCATATCGTTTCTGTGTTTCGTGGTAATAGCCCAGTATAAAGATTCCCTGATCTTCCAATCCCATCCGCTTTGGTATCGGGATCTGGCTCATTGCAATCTTATCTGACAGTTCACCAATTAGTTGACTATAGTAAATTTTTAACCCTTCTTTATCCCTTCCGATTTTCTTCAAATGACTATTTGCCAACTTGTGAAGTATCGGGAAAATGATACTCGGAGTTGATGCCGCCGAATTAAAATAGCGGTCTTTTATTGTTGACTTGATTCCTGGATTTGCTGTTTCCTGCACTGCCTCTAGCACTGCAAATGTTCTGCCAAGAACATAAGGTACATTAGTCGACTCTTCATTTAACATTACTTGCAATACCTCCTTATTTTCCTTCCGGCCGCTCATCGACCAGCAGGCCTTAATTATTGATGCTTTTCCGTAAGAGACTCTTTTCTCCGCTCTGAGCCGAATCATCGTATTATTCAATAATGACATCGGATAAGGCGCATTGTTTAAAATAGACCTCAGAACAGCCCCGCCCATCAACGGTGATGCAGCTTTGTCCTTGGAATTTGGATTTACTGTTTCCTGAAGCAGGCGCCACAACGGCAGCTTTGCATTTTTTTCATATTCCGGCTTAATAATCTCTAAACGTCTATAATGTGACTCAATGTTTTCTACAAACTTTCCAAAACTATCCTGCCAGAAAAATCGCACAGACAATCTCGCCGCATTCGGCGCAATTCCCAACATATAAAATCGGTTATCCGGATCTACTGGAATGCCAGCCAAATCTGCTGCTTCTCCCTTTGCAATTTTTTCTACAATTCCAGATAAATCCTCATCTAAAATCTGATTTTCAGCATCGCCCCATAGCATCACATTAGTCATCTCCTGATATACTTCTTCGCCATCTTCTGCCCAATACAATACCGTCGTATCGCCGATAATGCGCTTATAATCAGTACCGCTCAGCATATAATTTAAGGCCGATGTATATGCGGATGCAGCCACTTCACTCACCGGTGCATTAAAACTTTGCTCTTTGCCATATGACTCATATGCCGGCGCATTATAAGAAACCAAAGATGCACCAACCGACTGCGCTCCCTTAATCCCCTTGATACTGGGATGCAGCCTTGCTATTGGAGCCCTTTCACCACTAACCAGACAACGCATAATAACATCATTATCATTTTCTTCTGCTGCCTTCCTCCACGCTTCTTTTATCTCTGGGATATCCTGAACATATTCATCTTTATAGCTGAATATAATATTAGCACCGGAAATAATTTCTTCCATCCACTCTTCCAGAATCGGCTGTTCTTGCACCTTCTCAGGGCTCCATTTATGAAAAAAATTTACCACCGCAATTGCTGCGCTATTATCAACACCGGACAAAATTTTCTTGTGCCGGACTTTGCACGCTTCAAAGCATTGCAATGCACGCCCCGCTTTCCCCTTATCATCAATCCCCAATAAATACGATGAATTCTCACATAAAAAATTTGCTGCAACCCCTGATGATTTTTTCACCTGCTCAGGTACTTTTATCTTTCGAGGCACCGTAACTTTCTTTTTCCCCCGATCTACTTCCTGCTTTAAAGAAAGTATATTGATCAGTTCACCCTCATCGTTGATTGATAATGCAAAAGAAACATTTGCAGTGCACCAGCCCGGTTCAGGTACCTTGCCTTTGCTTAAAAGCTGATTGTAATATTCTGTAAGTGCCTGTAATATCATCTGAGCACCTCCTGCGCCTGCACTTCAATGACGCCTCTTTTCATCACCGCGCGATAAAACATCGGCTGAATCCCATCATCTGCTTGGTAATCCATATCATACAGCATGATACCAAAATCTTTTTCATCTACCATCTCATATGCCGTTAATATCTCTTCCTTCTCGAACATTCGACAATTTGCCGGGAATTCCCGACAACCAAAATAAGGTTGATGATAGCACTGCCCTCTTCGTAATCTCCTCATGATAATATCTTTAAATTTGCCGTGACTATCACTTTCATTTGCGCTTCCTGTTAATTCAAAATGCGCTTCAATCACATACCGCACATCTTTTAATACCATCGCCGCCCGCTGCTGAATACTTTCAGATGTATTTATATACATTTCCTTTCTGGCTCCGTTCATAATCGACATTGCATTGCTTGCTGACACGGTATCCTTCACTTCATTTCTGCGGACGTTAGTATATCGAATCGGATTACAAACGTAAATTCGGTCGATAAACCAACGCATACCGGGGTGCCAATATACGGCTTCCAAAATCCCCCTTGCTGCCGAGGGGGTAATGACATCATAAGACACTCTTTCCACTTTTAATTCCGGTCTTGAAAAAAGTGCATAGTCACCCCAACATTCCACTCTAACTCCATAACTCATTGCCTCACCTCTTTCTGTGGTTCGTTAATAGATATTTTCTTTTGCAAAATATTACTATGTT